>Ga0310124_10000625_pt1 | contig 24476 bp, 22 predicted proteins | sample CB11b_AW_Bot5_MG_FD_203507 | JGI IMG/M metagenome (GOLD analysis project Ga0310124, IMG submission 203507) | Marine microbial communities from Western Arctic Ocean, Canada - CB11b_AW_Bot5 | ecosystem: Environmental > Aquatic > Marine > Oceanic | place: Canada: Western Arctic Ocean | collected...
AATATCCCAATGAACCGTAACGATCTATTCGAAGCTTTGGGTTTGGCTGGAGAGGAACAATATGAAGGGCTGCGTCGTCGTTTACGTGCAATGGAACGTGATGGACAGCTTATCTTTACCCGTCGTCAGTGCTACGCATTGCCTGAGAAGATGGAATTGATTAAAGGCTATGTGATTGGTCATAAAGATGGTCATGGTTGGGTTCGCCCAGACGGCAGTGTGGGTAAAGACAATGATATCGTGTTGCCGCATCACCAGATGAAAACCATCATGCACGGTGATTACGTACTGGCTCAGCCTACTGACAACAGTAAACGTGGTCGTCGTGAAGGTCGTTTGGTTCGTGTTCTTGAAGAGCGCAAAACGCCACTTGTTGGCCGCTTCTTCCTAGAATACGGCCATTCTTACGTGGTTGCTGATGATTCTCGTATTAGTCACGACATCCAGATTCCTACCGAGCATAAAGGCGGTGCTCGAATGGGTAATGTGGTTGTGATTGAAATTACGGATCGTGGTGGTCGTTCTCGTAACATGATGGGTAAAGTGACCGAAGTTCTTGGTGAAAACATGGCTCCGGGTATGGAAACGCAGATCGCGATCCGTACTCACCAGATCCCACAAGAGTGGCCTGAAGCGGTAGATAAGCAAATCGTAAACCTCGGTGAGCATGTTCCTGAAGAAGCAAAAGAAGGACGTGTTGATCTACGCAAACTGCCATTGGTTACCATTGATGGTGAAGATGCGCGTGACTTCGATGATGCGGTTTACTGTGAAGCGAAGAAAGGCGGAGGCTGGCGCCTGTGGGTAGCGATTGCTGACGTAAGTTACTACGTTCGCCCAGATACCGCGCTAGACAAAGAAGCGATTAACCGTGGTAACTCGGTATACTTCCCGTCACAAGTTGTGCCAATGCTGCCAGAAGTCCTTTCTAATGGCCTATGTTCATTGAACCCTCAAGTCGACCGTTTATGTATGGTGTGTGAGATGACTATCTCAGACAAAGGTAAACTGTCGGGTTACAAGCACTACGAAGCGGTAATGAACTCTCATGCCCGTCTGACTTACAACAAAGTTGGCGCTATCTTAGATGGCAATGAAGAACTTCGTGAGCGTTACGAGCCTGAAGTACCACATCTTGAAGAGCTTCATAAGATGTACAAGGTACTTAAGAAAACGCGTGATGAGCGTGGTGCGATTGAGTTTGAAACGGTAGAAACTAAGTTTATCTTCAATGCGGATCGTAAGATTGACCGTATTGAACCCGTCATCCGTAACGATGCACACAAGATCATCGAAGAGTGTATGATTCTTGCGAATATCGCATCGGCGTCTTACGTAGAAAAAGCGAAAGAACCTGCACTGTACCGTGTTCACGATACTCCGGGAGAAGAGCGCTTAACGGGCTTTAAGAGCTTCCTTAGTGAGCTAGGTTTAACGCTGGAAGGTGGCCTGTCGCCATCACCAGTAGACTATGCACAACTGATGCAACAGATTAATGAGCGTGAAGATCGTGAGTTAATCCAAACCATGCTACTGCGCTCGATGAAGCAAGCGGTATACAACGCGGACAACGCAGGTCACTTTGGTCTAGCTCTTAAACGCTATGCTCACTTTACCTCGCCAATTCGTCGTTACCCAGATTTGCTATTGCACCGCGCGATTAAGTACCTTATTGCGAAAGAAGAAGGCCGTCAGAGTGAGCGTTGGACGCCAACCGGTGGTTACCACTACACTTTCGATGATATGGACTTCTACGGCGAGCAGTGTTCAATGACTGAGCGTCGTGCTGATGATGCTACGCGTGAAGTGAACGACTGGCTGAAGTGTGAGTACATGCAAGATCATGTCGGCGAAGTGATGGATGGCGTAATTGCTAACGTGACTGGCTTCGGCTTCTTTGTGCGTCTCACTGAACTGCACATCGATGGCTTGGTACATATCTCAGCGCTAGCGAATGATTACTACCAATTTGATGCTGTTGGTCAGCGTTTAGTCGGTGAAAGCTCAGGTAACATCTACCGCTTAGGTGATTCGGTTAAAGTGAAGGTTTCTGCGGTTAATCTAGAAACTCGCCAAATCGACTTTGATTTAGAAGACACCGATCGTCAGCCTCGTGGTAAAGGTAAAACAGCCAAGAAACGTGCAGCTGAAGCGATGAAAAAGGCGAAAAGCAAGAAGCGTTCAGCGGTGAAGAGTAATAAGCCGGGTGTACCTGCGACGCCTTTAGTTGAACCGACTAAGCGACCAGACGGTAGCTCTGAAAGTTCAGCTAAGAAGAAGTCAGCGAATAAAACCGGTGCAGCGAAGGCGCGAGCTAAGAAAAAGCGTACCGCAAGCCGTAAGCCAAAGGCTGATAAGTCTTAAGTTTATAAGCCTTAAGGTTAATAAGTCTTAAGCTTAATAAGGCGCTTTGCTAATTAGGTTTAGCACAGCGCTAGTTTAATGTGACATGGCTTTAACGCGAGATGACTTTAACGCGAAAAGATTTTAATGCGATAGTATCAGGCGCAAGACGCATACTCTCGAAATAAACAACACAGGGGTGGGTGCATCGGGTTTGATGTCATTCATCTCTGAGCAATAAGAGTAACCAGAGACAATGAGTAACGAATTTATTTACGGTATTCACGCGGTGAAAGCCGTACTAGAAAAAGATCCAGCGCGCTTTATTGAAGCGTACGTGCTTAAAGGTCGTCAAGACGATCGTCTTCTGCCATTACTGAATCAACTGCAGCAATTTGGTGTGTCGATTCAACAAATGGGCCGTAAGCCGCTTGATGAAAAAGCACAGGGTGCAAATCACCAAGGTCTTATTGCTAAGGTGAAGCCTGCTAAGCAGCTTAATGAAACTCACCTAGACGATATCCTAGCGCAGCACGAACAGCCTCTGCTGTTGGTTCTAGATGGCGTAACAGACCCTCATAACCTAGGTGCTTGTCTACGTAACGCGGATGCTGCGGGTGTGGCGGCTGTTATCGTACCTAAAGATCGCTCTTCGCCGCTAACGGCAACCGTAAGCAAGGTAGCGTGTGGCGCAGCTGAAACCGTTCCTCTAGTACGCGTAACCAACCTAGCTCGTACAATGCGTGCACTGCAAGAGCAGGGTGTATGGTTCGTGGGTACCGCAGGTGAAGCAACGCATGATATCTATCAAGCGAAGCTAACGGGTCCTCTTGCCGTTGTGATGGGCGCAGAAGGTGACGGCATGCGTCGTCTAACGCGTGAAACCTGTGATGACCTAATTAAGATCCCAATGTCAGGCAGCGTGTCGAGCCTAAACGTTTCGGTAGCATCAGGCATCTGTCTGTTCGAAGCGGTACGTCAGCGCCTAGCTCAATAGCGTTAAGCTGAGTCAAAAGGCAAAACGACTCTAAGTCTATGAATTTATTAACGCTCACCACTTGCTGGTGGGCGTTTCTTTTTAGGGCGTAGAGTGACAAATTGACAGAATCACAGATGGCTAGATGGCGAAAGAAAAACTGTTTCATTATTAGCCAAATACCGCTTGCCAATACCGGGTTCTTTCTATAATATTTGCCGTCCTTAAAACTCGGTCATTTTTCTTTAGTTCCTTGCTTCCCTTGGACGACCGAGCCTTTCGTGGAAGCTAATAATCCGTAAGGAGCAACCAAATGCGTCATTATGAAATCGTATTCATGGTTCACCCTGATCAAAGCGAGCAAGTTGCTGGCATGATCGAGCGTTACACTGGTTCAATCACTGAAGCTGGCGGTACTATCCACCGTCTAGAAGACTGGGGCCGCCGTCAAATGGCTTACCCAATCAACAAACTTCACAAAGCTCACTACGTTCTTATGAACGTTGAAGCTGGCCAAGAAGTGATGGACGAGCTAGAAACTGCTTTCCGTTTTAACGATGCAGTTCTACGTAACATGATCATGCGCACTAAAGGCGCTGTGACTGAGCAATCTATCATGCTTAAGCAAAAAGAAGAGCGTGCAGAGCGTGCTCCTCGTCGTGATGACCGTGAAGAACGTGCACCACGTCGTGAAGAAGAAGCTAAGCCAGAAGCTGCTGCTGAGTAATTCTTTTTTGGCCTTTTAGGTCATTAAATTTTATTCAACTCGTTTAGGTATTTTCACTACAAGCATTTGCTTACGCTTATTTATAAGCCTGTGTTAATACCGCATTATTAAATTTAGATCAGGAGATAGCCCATGGCTCGTTTCTTCCGTCGTCGTAAATTCTGCCGTTTTACTGCAGAAGGCGTACAAGAGATTGACTACAAAGACGTAGCAACTCTAAAAAACTACATCACTGAAGCTGGTAAAATTGTACCTAGCCGTATCACTGGTACAAGTGCTAAATACCAACGTCAGCTAGCTCGCGCTATCAAGCGTTCTCGTTACCTAGCTCTACTACCGTACACTGACAAGCATCAGTAATCGGTAATAGTTAACAATAGTTTAAGAGGACTAAGATAATGCAAGTTATTCTACTTGATAAAATCGGTAACCTAGGTGGCCTTGGCGACCAAGTAAACGTTAAATCTGGTTACGCTCGTAACTTCCTTATCCCACAGGGTAAAGTAGTTATGGCAACTAAAGACAACGTTGCTATGTTCGAAACTCGCCGTGCTGAACTAGAAGCTAAAGTTGCTGAGCAACTAGCTGCTGCAGAAGCTCGCGCAGAGACAGTTAACACTCTAGAAGGCGTTACAATCGCTTCTAAAGCTGGTGACGAAGGCAAACTATTCGGTTCTATCGGTACTCGTGACATCGCAGATGCTATTACAGCAGCTGGTGTTGCAGTAGTTAAGAGCGAAGTACGCCTACCTGAAGGCGCTCTACGTAACATCGGCGAATTCGAAGTAAGCATCCAACTTCACTCTGAAGTTTTTGCTACTGCGAAAATCGCTATCGTTGCAGCTGAGTAATTTCAGTACCAAGACGAATTCTTTCTTTTGAAAGTTTTAAACACCAGCTTCGGCTGGTGTTTTTTTATGTCTGAAATATAGGAAAACATAGCGAAGGGGTTATGGTAAGTAAAAAGCTTACAGTGATCCAAAAGCTGTTATTGCTGAACAGGCTGTTCTCAAGGTTAGAAGTGGCCTCAAGAGTAGAACTGCTCTTGAGATTAGAACTGAAAGAGCAGGTTAATCGACAGCACAGAGTCTTCTTTGCTTAATCCGTGAGGCACTTTATCGTGGTATTGACGAGAGTGAGCAATCTTCAGTGCGATATTGTCAGTAATATCGTTGATCGCTTCTAATTCAGTATCAAATTTCAGGTTACTGTGGCCAGATACTAACGTCACATCAGCCTTGAGCTGCAAATTCTTCAACACCTGCCATGATGTATTCACATTGCCACGGAAAATCGCCTCTTCAACAATCTCTGGGAAGATGATGTCATCGTCGTCCAATTCATCGAGATTAGGTTCTTGGTAACGAAAACCCGGTCCGACTTCGACTTCCAACACAAACTCTTCAGTGTTCGAGAACTGATAACCCAAACCACTAGAGATTGTGTAGTCTTTAAAGTAAGCACTGTATCGTGAATCGACACCTTTGAAGCTGCCGTAAAGGTAGGTTTTAGGGCTTAACTTGTAGTCACTCTGAGCCGAGTAAGTCGATTGCCTTTTATCTTCTTCACCGTCTTTGTAGAGGTTGTAGTATTTCCATTCGCCACTGGTTCTATGACGGCCAGCCGTATACTCACCGTTTAGGCGGGCATTTAGCGATCGTGAATCAGAATTACCAGTATGCGACTGATACCCAAATTCGACTTCCGTCTTGAGTGGGTTCGGCAGTTCTGTGTCACTCGTATCACTTGGTGCGATATCCATATCTTTTTCAGGTGTCGGTGCAACGACGATCGGCTCAACAGTAGGTTCTGAAACTACTATAGAGTCGAGGATTGCATCGACAGAGGCTTTAGCATCATCATCAGCTAAGGCCAACGGAGAGCTCAGAAGGCTGGTGCTTAGAAGACCAGAGCTTAGAAGACCAGTGCTCAGAGCCAATAATTTGGACACGCATACCTCTAGTTATACAGTGAGTGAATGGCAGGATCGTAATGCTACCCTTGGTTAATTCCGTCAGCAATAGGTAAATTCTTCCTGAAGAATAAAACAAACGCTTAGGAACGGATTACAAATGAGTGTTCTTGGGTATAATGAACGATCATTATTAGTTATTGAGTGTAGTCATAGTGGATACCAAAAGTCAGAAATCAGCCAACGATCAGGTGGACGCCATCAAAGTCCCACCACATTCATTAGAAGCTGAGCAATCTGTTATTGGCGGTTTGTTATTGGATAACGAACGCTGGGATACAGTTGCTGAAAAGGTTGTGGCCAAAGACTTTTATAGCCGTCCTCACCGTCTGATCTTTGAAGCGGTAAAGGATATCCTTGAAGAAAGTTCTCCTCTGGACCTGATTACACTCTCTGAACATTTAGAGCTTCGTGAGCAGCTAGAAGACGTAGGTGGCTTTGCTTACCTTGCTGACTTAGCCAAAAACACCCCCAGTGCCGCTAACATTAATGCGTATGCAGATATCGTGGCACAGCGAGCACTGGTTCGTAGCTTGATCGGTGTGGCGAATGAGATCGCCGATTCTGGTTATGACCCTCAAGGTCGTACATCGGAAGAGCTGGTTGATCTTGCTGAAAGTAAAGTCTTCGCGATTGCAGAAGGCCGTGCAAGTGAAAACGAAGGCCCACAAAACGTTGATAGCATTCTCGAGAAGACGCTAGAACGTATCGAAATCTTATATAAGTCACCACAAGATGGCGTTACCGGTGTCGACACTGGCTTTAACGACCTCAATAAGAAGACTGCAGGCTTGCAGGGTTCTGACTTAATCATTGTTGCTGCGCGTCCATCGATGGGTAAAACCACGTTTGCGATGAACTTGTGTGAAAACGCGGCGATGAAGCAAGATAAGCCAGTGTTAATCTTCTCGCTAGAGATGCCAGCTGAACAGCTGATGATGCGTATGCTTGCGTCACTTTCTCGCGTTGACCAAACCAAGATTCGTACCGGTCAATTAGACGATGAAGATTGGGCTCGTATTTCGTCGAGTATGGGTATTCTGATGGATAAGAAGAATATGTATATCGATGACAGCTCGGGTCTAACGCCAACCGAAGTTCGTTCTCGTGCTCGACGTATTGCTCGTGAACACGATGGTATCTCTATGATCATGATAGATTACCTTCAATTAATGCGTGTACCTTCGTTATCTGATAACCGTACGTTAGAGATCGCCGAAATTTCTCGTTCCCTAAAAGCGCTAGCAAAAGAGTTGAACGTTCCGGTTGTGGCACTTTCTCAGCTTAACCGTTCCCTAGAGCAACGTGCTGATAAACGCCCAGTTAACTCGGACTTGCGTGAATCAGGTTCTATCGAGCAAGATGCCGATTTGATCATGTTTATCTATCGTGATGAGGTTTATAACCCAGACAGTTCACTGAAAGGCATCGCAGAGATCATCCTTGGTAAGCAGCGTAACGGTCCGATCGGTTCGGTTCGTTTGACATTCCAAGGTCAACACTCCCGATTTGATAACTATGCAGGCCCTGCATTTGATGATGAGTAATCGCTAATGACTTACATGAAAGCAGCGACGGCAAGCATTGACTTAAACGCGCTCGAACATAACTTGAACCAGATAAAGTCGAAGGCTCCACAGTGTAAAGTTATGTCGGTTGTGAAAGCGAATGGCTACGGGCACGGCTTACTGCATATCGCCAAGCACTCTAAGAACTCAGATGCTTTTGGTGTGGCGCGTATTGAAGAAGCCTTACAACTGCGAGCTGGTGGTATTGTTAAACCCATTTTGTTGCTGGAAGGGTTTTACTCTTCGGGTGATTTACCCATCCTGGTGACCAATAACATTCAAACTGTGGTGCATTGTGAAGAGCAATTAAGCGCGCTTGAGAATGCAGATTTGGAAACACCCGTTGTGGTATGGCTTAAAGTCGACAGTGGCATGCACCGATTAGGTGTTCGCCCTGAGCAATACCAAAACTTTGTTGAGCGTTTGCATCAATGTGCGAATGTTGCCAAACCTCTGCGTTACATGAGCCACTTCGGTTGTGCTGATGAACTTGATAGAGCAACCACCGTTGAACAGACTGAGCTTTTCTTATCTCTCACTGACGGTTGTGAAGGTGAGCGTTCACTTGCTGCCTCTGCGGGTCTATTGGCTTGGCCTAACAGCCACCTTGATTGGGTTCGTCCGGGAATCATCTCTTACGGTGTTTCGCCTTTTGCTGATAAATCGGCGCAAGAACTTGGCTTTAAGCCTGTGATGACTCTGACCTCACATCTGATTGCGGTTCGTGATGTTAAAGCGGGTGAAAGCGTTGGCTATGGCGCTAACTGGACCAGTGAACGTGATACCAAGGTTGGCGTGATCGCGATTGGTTACGGTGATGGTTATCCACGCATGGCTCCTAACGGCACTCCAGTGTTCGTTAATGGACGAAAAGTACCGATCGCAGGACGTGTGTCAATGGACATGCTAACGGTTGACCTTGGCCCTGATGCTGCAGATAAAGTCGGTGATGAAGCGACATTATGGGGTAAAGATTTACCTTCAGAAGAAGTCGCAGAACATATCGGCACTATCGCGTACGAGCTAGTCACTAAGCTGACTTCGCGTGTTGCGATGGAGTATGTGAAGTAGCTATGGATTTTGTAAACTAAATGATGTTCAAGCGAACTACTCGACACTGGCTAACGTCAGCTATGGCATTGCTCGGTGTCAGTTTTTCTTCTTCTGTCTTGAGCGAAGAAAAAGATTCAGCCTTTGTCCCTTTCTATTTTAGTACTGAAACATTGGGCAATACCTTTGGGGTTGCGGGTGTCGCAAAGGGTGTTTGGCAACCTCAAGCCGCTCTGTTTGGTATGGCACTCTATTCAGACAAAGACAGTTATGTCGGTTTTCTATCGGCCTTTAACTACGCTTTGTCTGAGAATGTTTTATTCAGTACTCAGATGTACCAAGCGCGCTTCAACGACAATCCTTATTACATTGGCTCTCAAGGCGACAACGATTCATCTATTGATGATAAAACCATTGCCGATGGCTTAGAGCAAAACTATCAGTTTGAATTTAAGTATTTGCTACCTTGGGGCAATGTTGCAGAACATGGCTTGTTAGGGGCTTTTCAGCCAATCAAAGATGTGAGCTTTGCTTCGCCCGTCGAGTCGGGTGTCAGTTCGATTATCTTCACGCCTTTTTATACTGCACGTGAGCTAGAAGGTTTAAACAACACGGAAGAGGCGACAGGCTTTAGTCTGGCATTGGATTGGGATAACCGTGATAGTACACGTAACCCAACCACGGGCTCTCATACTAACCTTGAATTCACGACTGGCGCAGAAAGCTGGTCTAACGAAGATTTATGGTTGAAGTGGACGTTCCAAAACAGTCAGTACTTCGCATTAGGCCCTTTAGGTGACCTGTTCGACCAACAAGTCGTGGCACTCGATTTCTATACCGCTGATACACCAACCTGGGATAACTGTTCTGGGCAAGATTGTGCTCGTCCACCGGAAACGGAACAAGCTCGACTTGGTGGTTTATATCGCTTACGAGGCTATACCGGAGGTCGTTACCACGGACGTTCTGCGGTTCATTACTCTGCTGAGTACCGAGTGATTCCTGACTGGCAACCTTTGGGTGATATCCCACTGATTAACTACTACGATTTGCCTTGGTGGCAATGGGTGGCGTTTGCCGAAGTCGGGCGCGTTGCGGATGAGTACGATATAAAAACACTGCACTCGGATATGAAATGGAGCCTAGGCGGCGCGGTTCGTTTCCAAGTAGAGGGTATTGTTGTTCGTGCTGAGTTAGCTCGAGGTGGTGATGAAGGGACCTTTAGGGTCATGATAAACCAGCCTTTCTAATCTGGTTTTACTAACTCGAATATCTCATGTTTTTAAAGGGTGGCACATAACTGTGTCACCCTTTTTTGTTTCCTATCATTATGTTTTTAATAATGTTTTATAGCTGGTTACTTAAGGTTATTCACCTTGAATGGTCGCAATAACCGTACGGCTTCCACCACAATCTCGGTGCTCTCCCAAGTATATGCCCTGCCATGTTCCTAAAGCTAAACGACCATTGCTAATTGGTATTGTCACACTGGTGCCAAGTGTCGATGCTTTAATGTGGGCTGGCATGTCATCATCGCCTTCATAGGTGTGTCTGTAGTAGGGTGCTCGCTCAGGTACAAACTTATTAAAGTGTGATTCCATATCGGTACGGACGGTAGGATCAGCGTTCTCGTTTAGCGTGAGGCTGGCAGAGGTATGTTGGATAAAAAGATGTAATAAACCAACAGATAGAGAATTGATATCGTGTATCTGTTGTTCAATTTCATCAGTAATGAGATGAAATCCACGCTTTCGTGCATTTAGGTGTATAGTCTTCTGAATCCACATACGCCATCCTTTATAATGTATTTGGAAAAAAAGTGGTTTAACGCTATCTTTTGAACTTGAATTTATCAGGTATCGCTCACATTTAATTATGTTAGAGCTAGAGTCTGTACCGATTCCTGTATCAGGAAATCGAATCCTGATTTATCTCAAGGTACAGCTCTTCATATGCGGCATAATACGTCGTGAAAAAAAATTACAAAGAATCTTTCAGTGGTGACGCGGTTTGGTCATCACAGAAAAATATAAACTTTCGCCTAATCGGGGGTTCTATTCATCACCCAGGTGACGTTTAGAATAAAACCTACAGTAACATCGGGATAGATACCATGTTGAAAAATATCAACCCAACGCAAACACAAGCGTGGAAAGCTCTAACTGCACATTTTGAGTCTGCTCAAGATATGGATATGAAAGAGCTGTTTGCTCAAGATGCAAAGCGTTTCGAGAGCTTTTCTACTCGTTTCGGTTCTGACATCTTAGTGGATTACTCTAAGAACCTTATCGATGCTGAAACGATGCAGCACCTATTTGCTCTTGCGAACGAGACTGAAGTTAAGTCTGCAATCGAAGCAATGTTCGGCGGTGATGCAATCAACAAGACTGAAGGTCGTTCAGTACTTCACACTGCTCTACGTAACCGTAGCGACAACCCAGTAATGGTTGATGGCAAAGACGTAATGCCAGCAGTGAACGCAGTACTAGCAAAAATGGAACTGTTCACGCACCGCATCGTTTCTGGTGAGTGGAAAGGTTACACAGGTAAAGAGATCACTGATGTAGTTAACATCGGTATCGGCGGTTCGGACCTTGGTCCATACATGGTGACTGAAGCACTTACGCCATACAAAACTCGCCTGAACATGCACTTCGTTTCTAACGTAGATGGCACTCACATTGTTGAGACACTTAAGCCTCTTAACCCAGAAACAACGTTGTTCCTAGTAGCATCTAAGACATTTACGACTCAAGAAACAATGACGAATGCACACTCTGCTCGTGATTGGTTCCTGGCTGAAGCGGGTGATGACGCACACGTAGCTAAGCACTTCGCAGCGCTATCAACTAACGCAACTTCAGTTGCTGAGTTTGGTATTGATACTGACAACATGTTCGAATTCTGGGACTGGGTTGGTGGTCGTTACTCACTATGGTCTGCAATCGGCCTTTCTATCTCTCTTTCTATCGGCTTCGATAACTTCGCTGAGCTACTAGACGGCGCACACGAGATGGATAACCACTTTGCTTCAACTGAGTTTGAAAGCAACATTCCAGTGATTCTTGCTCTTATTGGTGTTTGGTACAACAACTTCCATGGCGCTGAGTCAGAAGCGATTCTACCTTACGATCAGTACATGCACCGTTTTGCTGCTTACTTCCAGCAAGGTAACATGGAATCAAACGGTAAGTTTGTTGACCGTGAAGGCAACCCAGTAGAATACCAAACAGGTCCTATCATCTGGGGTGAACCTGGTACTAACGGCCAACACGCTTTCTACCAACTGATTCACCAAGGTACTAAGCTGATCCCATCAGACTTTATTGCTCCTGCTATCAGCCACAACCCAGCATCTGATCACCACCAGAAGCTAATGTCTAACTTCTTTGCTCAAACTGAAGCACTAGCATTCGGTAAGACAAAAGAGACAGTGGAAGCTGAATTCCTAGCGGCTGGCAAAACAGCTGAAGAAGTGGCTGAGCTTGTACCTTTCAAAGTATTTGAAGGTAACCGTCCAACGAACTCTATTCTTGTTAAGCAAATCAACCCTCGCTCTTTAGGTAACCTAATCGCGATGTACGAGCACAAGATCTTTGTTCAAGGCGTTATCTGGAACATCTTCAGCTTCGACCAATGGGGTGTAGAACTTGGTAAGCAACTAGCAAACCAAATTCTTCCAGAGCTTGCTGACGATGCTCAAGTAACATCTCACGACAGCTCAACTAACGGTCTAATCAACGCATTTAAAGCGCTTAAAGCTTAAGACTGTTTAAGTAACACCAAGTAATAACTGTAAACGCCAACCTTTCGGTTGGCGTTTTTTATGTCCGTTGATTTTACGGCAATAAAAAAGGCTGACGTATGTACGTCAGCCTTTCGTTTTTTTATTTACTCGATTGTCTCTATTCGAAACAGATCTCGATGAAGGCGTTACCCCACTGAGATGTGAAAGGCATGATGATAATAGCACCTTCACACTTATGACGAATGGTGTGGCCTTTACCTGATACGACGATCGGCGTTGCCATGTCGAAATCAAAGCCGCTTTCTGCAAGAATACGTTTTGCACCACCAGTCACCATATTAGTGATTTCACCCACCATATCGGTCACTTCTTCGTTCAAGCCATTTGGTCGTTCACCCAACATGTTTTCCATGATTTCTAGGGCAAGACCTTCATCAAAAGTGATCGACATTGAGCCACGAGATTGTGTGCCAACCATACCAATTAGGCCGGATACATCACCACGAGCGATCTCATCTTTCTTAACTCTTGGTTTTTGTGGCTTCAATTCAAGAGAAGCCATCGTTTTTAGTACATTCATCAAAGAAGCTAAAAACGGGTTTACAAATTCAGCGCGCATAATGTTCTTCTATAATCTTATTCTTTCATTTCGGAGGAGCAAGATTGGCAAATGCCATGCGATTCAATGACATGATTGGTCAATTGAAAGCCATGCTTCTCAGCGTTACTAGCGAGTAGAGTGACAAGCGCATCGTCTTGCAATTCTATCACAGTGCCACATTTATCGCAGATCAGTAGTTGGGAGAAATGTTTGTTTGCATTGCAAGAACAGCAACATATGAAGCTATTGGTTGATTCAACTCGGTGAATGAAACCTTGTTCCAACAAGAAATCCAAAGCACGATAAACTGTAGGAGGCTTGGCTTGCGGTTCACTGACTTTCAACTGCTCTAATAATTCATAAGCGCTAGAGGCTTTTTTATTAGAGAAAATGAGCTCAAACACTCGCTTTCTCTGAGGTGTTAATCTAACGCCTCGAGATGCGCATATCCCTTCAACTTGCTCTATTAATGTGTGGTCCAAATTTTTCACCATTCAATCGGACATCCCTATTCAAACCCTATTTATAGGTTACTACGTTTTGGGAGCCAATGATTTCTATTAAAGTCAGGTACAGAGCGTATTGTGACCCACGACTTTGAATAAGACAAGGTAACTCAAAATGACAGTGTGACTCAAGGCATAACTGATTAATGAGGCCGAATTAGAGATCTGGTGAATATGTTTATAAAAAAATGTGCAATAAGGTGCTTTTAATAAAAAGCTCTCAATCGACATTAGCTTGTCATCGACTAAGAAAGGGTTAGCGTTACTTGGCGCGGGAGCTGCTTTGGTAGCTGGTCACCCTGAACTTATCACCGCGAGTGTATCGGCAGATGGTGTTCAATTCGGTGGCATTATTGGCGCAAGTGCTCCAATAGTATTTGGCCTATGGGAAACCCTACGCAATGAGTTCAAGTAATGGCAGAGTATCAAACATTAATAATCGCAGTTGTTAGTGCATTGTCTAGCGGGGTAGGTGTAGGCATCACACTCAAAACTGATGTTAAGTGGCTGCGCCTTATGATGGAAAAGATGGGTGGGCGTTTGACTTGACTTGAAAACAAAAGCCCTAATTTGTAGGGCTTTTTGAACAGTAATATGATTTTTGGTTAAATCTTTGAGTGTGGAAGTTATAAGCTAAAAAACGACCAAAGCTCACTACTTACCACTAAAAGAATGAGACTAGAAAATACGATAATGAAGAGCCACTTGATGCCTAACAATTCATTGAATGAAAAGTTACTCTTATTGTTACGATCAAAGTTGTCTCGTCGCATTGTGTATGAGCGAAGTCTACTAAAAAGCTCACCGAGTATATGGACTGTGAACCATGAACTATGTTCTAGCTTCAAATCGTTTGTATAGAAGTTATCTAACCGTTTGACTTCAGGTAAGTCTTTTACTGCTCGTACATTTATAGAATCAAGTTCAATCCCATGCTCAGTTTCTAAAGTTGTTAGACTCTTTAGGTGTGACTCTAAAGTTTCAATACTTTCGAGGTGGTTTGGAGTTAGTTGAAACTCGATTTTATTATGGTGAAACCAATGCTCACTTTTTATGACGTTGACGGATCTATCTATTCCATTCTCAGTGTATTTAACTATGTATTTGCTCAAGCTTGAAATGACAAACTCTTTACCATCTGGCTTTTCATCAAAGACTCGCCAAGGTTTAAGTGTTGCTATGCTGCCATTTCTTAAACTTTCAACAACAGGCATCCAGCCTTTGGTTCTTTTCTTTGTTACATATTTGCCGTTATTGGTTGATAGGACAACTCTTACAGGTACTTTGTCTACTAAGTGGTTAATGTTAACTTTATAGTGGTTGCAGCCATAAAAGGATACGGGCTTATAAGTCCTAGTTATAGTTTCAAACGGTTGTAAAACTAGCGGGTCATCATTTAAATCTTCTAGCTCTATGTAGCAATTATTTCCGATAGAAATGCAAATACCAAAGATAGCTTCAGATTTGTCTTTCAGGTTTTGAAGGGTTACATGGTTTGGATAGCGGTCATTGTAAAATGCACTGCTACTAAAAGAAGTCGAACCTATTATTTTAATAGAGCGTTTTAGTCGATATTGAGCCACAGCAAACCATACACCTAAAACAGCGACAACTAGACTAAGTACGGCTCCCACTACAGATACAAGTATGCTCAAGATGGTCAGTGTTGTTCCATCTAGTTTACTAAGCTCTTCAATAGCTTGAATCAATTTATCCATTAGAAGTGTCATTTAACATATTTTAAGGGATAGCATATCAAGTGTGGTTATTAAAGCCAGTTTTCATAACTGATTCATATGCTTCATAATTGAGTTTTGTTATGTAACTTATGCGGGAATAATTGAGTATAAACCTGCCACAAAATGTTCAAATTTCTATGTCCTGTCACTTGTGCGACTTCTTCAATTGAATACCCTTTCTCAAATAGTCGGCTTGCCCCTTCTCTCCGTAAATCGTGGTACCTCAAGTCCTCAATACCCAATTCATTCCTTACACGCTGAAAACCTGCACTAACACTACGTGAGTTGTACGGGAAAATAAGATCACCTTTGTTTGGCTGTTTAAGTGCGATCTCAAATGACTCACCAAGCAACGGCACAATCATGTGATTACCTTCTTTCTTCCTAGGGTCTTTTCTGTCTCTTACCAGTATCGTCTTATGTTCTTGGTTGAGGTCTTCCCAACGCAGCTTGCAGACTTCGCCAATTCGCATACAAGTAAGAATGCTGAATTCAAGAATGTCGGTGAACGGGATTCGAGTTTTGCCGTTTGGCCGGAAAGACTCACGTTGTTCTAATCCAAGCTTTAAGCGTTTTAGTTCTTCGGAGGTTGGGCGGCGTGTTCGTTTCTGACTTTTACCTATTAGTGTCATATCAATGAGAACTGGGACGGCTTCATCAAATATCTGGTGATTGGTGTCGATGTTGAAGACAGGCTTAGACTTTTTCATTACAGAACGTAGGTAAGCAATATCATGATAAATCGTTGCGGGTTTGGCTCCTGCGCCTCTTCTGTTTTTACAGTGCTCGATTAAGTCGCTAGTTCGTAGCTGATTACTCTCAACTTGGGCGATGTCGCAATCCCTAAGCATCTTAATCACATAGCGTTTGGTGCGGCCTGTATTGTCCCAAAGATCTCTTTCGGCCATGAATAAATCGAGGAGTACCGAAAGGGGGACTGTTTTTGGCTGATTGAGTACCCCTTGAGCTTCTAGTTCAGCTACCCTTTTTTTACCGAAAGCTTTAGCGAGTGCTTTCTTTTTTAGAGTTTTGCTTTCCCTGTGTATAATGCGCGAATTCTTTTTAACGATGATTGTTACCTTGAACCTTGGTTCACCGCTTTTTAGCTTTCTGGTCTCGATGGTATAACTTGCCATTGTCCAACTCCTAAAGGGGTACTTGAGGGGTACTACAGGAAGTAATTCCGTTTAATTCTAGGTAATTCACTGTATGTTTGTACAGTATTAATTGAGACTGAATCATGACAAACACTAATAAAACCAGTAAATACGCTAGTAACCGACTTTCTGTTGCACCCATGCTCGATTGGACTGACCGCCACTGTCGTTACTTTCACCGTTTGCTTTCTCAGCAGACGCTTCTGTACACAGAAATGATAACAACAGGTGCGATCTTACATGGTAAGGGCGACTTTCTAGAATATAACGAGCAAGAACATCCTCTTGCACTTCAACTCGGTGGTTCAAACCCGGTTGATTTGGCGGCGTGTGCCAAGCTTGCTGGTGAGCGTGGCTATGATGAAATCAACCTTAATGTCGGTTGCCCTTCCGACCGAGTTCAGAATGGTCGCTTTGGTGCTTGCCTAATGGCTGAGCCTGAGCTGGTGGCAGATTGTGTGTCGGCGATGAAAGAAGTCACTGATATTCCAATTACCGTGAAAACGCGTATTGGTATCGACGACCAAGACTCTTATGAGTTCTTAACTAAGTTTGTTTCGACGGTTTCTGAAAAAGGCGGCTGTGAGCAATTTACTATTCATGCTCGTAAAGCATGGTTGAGTGGTCTTAGCCCTAAAGAAAACCGAGAGATTCCACCGCTAGATTACGATCGTGCATACCAAATCAAGAAAGATTTCTCTGATCTTGTGATTGCCGTGAATGGTGGCGTTACTACTCTTGAGCAAACTAAAGAGCACTTGCAACACCTTGATGGTGTGATGATCGGTCGTGAGGCTTACCATAGCCCGTTTATCTTGGCTGAAGTTGATCAGCAGATCTTTGGTTTAGACACGCCAATCAAGAAGCGCTCACAAGTGGTTGAAGAAATGTACCCGTACATTGAGCGTGAGCTTTCAAATGGTGCAAGCTTAGGACACATCTCTCGTCATATGCTTGGTTTGTTCCAAAGCATGCCGGGTGCAAGACAATGGCGTCGCTACATCAGTGAAAACGCACATAAGAAAGGTGCGGGTATCGAAGTGATGCAAACGGCATTGGCTAAGATCCCTAAAGAGCTAAACGTATAACCTCCCTCGAGGTGAAAAGTTCGAGCTTAAAAGCCCAAGCTAAAACTTAAGCTTAAAAACCAAGCTTATAAACCTAAGCTTAAAAACCTAAGGCTAAATTCGCCACTAGAGGCTAAATTTGCCATTGATAGTTTCTTTAAAAGCCACGCATTTAGATGTGTGGCTTTTTATTTGCCTGATAAGTAAGGGTTTTATTGGTTTTACTAACTTGGTATGGAAGCTGCAATGTTAGAAAGTAGGAAAGATAGGTCATTAACTCATTAGGGAGACCATTATGTTTGAATTAATCTTTGTTCTTATTTTCGTCGCAACTCTACTTGTCACTGGTATCACGTTTATGACGGTATTGGCTGCAACCGGAATCGCGTTAGCAGTTATGCTGGTCTTGGGTATGATGGGGGTTGTGTTTAAGTTGCTGCCTTGGTTAATTGTGATTGCATTGGGTATCTGGTTTTTCAAAAACTTTGTACACAGTTCTAACCAAAGACGTTACTAAGGTCATGGTGTCGTCAAATCTTTGATCGTCAGCGGTTTATCGTTTGAGAATTTAAGATGTGTGATAGAATTTTCCCCAATAATCTATGAATGTGCATACAATTAGCACAACGATATGGAATTGGAGCTATCTCAAATGAATAAAATGCCATTAATTGCTTTAGTGGGAATGCTATCTTTAAGCTCGGCAGTGTCTGCTGAAGAAGAGTTTTCTTACACGGCTAAAGTCGGTGCCGATATGTGGTGGGGAAGTACAAAGCTAAACGAAGTTAGACAAGATGATGATTCTAACTCTCCTTCGTTGTATTTCGCATTTGAGCATAATGCCCCGATGCTACCAAACGCTAGCTTTCGCTATACTTCTGTTGATGCAGATTCATTGGCCTTCGATAAGTACGATTACACCTTCTATTACACGTTGTTAGATCACAAGCTGATGAACTTCGATGCGGGTGTGACGTTTACTCAGTATTCAAACTCGAATTATATCGAACCGAAAACGGGTGGTGCTCAAACAAGCTTTGATGAATTCACTTGGAGCTTCTACGGTAACGCAGAGATCAACGTTCCTGACACCAATTTCGATATCATCGGTACGATGGAGTTCGGTGATAGCAGTGGTATTAAGAGCACGGATTTGATGGCGGGTGTTCAGTACCGAATTCCTGTAGCAGAAACTGAAGTGGCACTGCGTGGTGGTTACCGCGTGATCGACCTTGATTCGGAAGAGTTCTTCTCTTCAGAGGTTGGCAAAGAGTTTGTCATGGTTGATGGCTGGTTTGCTGGCGCTGAAGTGCGCTTCTAGGCCATATAAAGCAAATTTAGAACGAATTTTGAGAACGCCACTTTATTAAGTGGCGTTTTTTTATATCTATTGGTTATATCCTTCTGGAATTAGTTAGCACATTCATCACTTTCGACCATCCTTTATACAGAGAGCTAATTAGCGTCTATTCTTATAAGGTCTATGTTGTGAGGTCAAAGCAAGGGATGGAATATGACACTCAATGAATTACGAAATTTATATAGAGAAAATCTGTTAGTTGAAGCGATCATAGAGCCCTCAATTCAAGAAGGGTCTTGGGTTGTGGAGTTTCGCCATATGGGAGGTGGCTTTGTTCTGCTTACTGATGTTCATGGTGAAGAGTGCCATTACGCGGATTTAGACCTAGCATCTAAGTCGGCAATGGCGGTTGGCTTTCAGCAAGTGCGTATTGAAAACCAGTAAGTCAATTTGCGTTTCAATCGGTTTTTACTTCCAAAAAGTTATAAAACATACTTTTCTATTCTTTCTTGTTATTAAAAGGAGTGGTTAATCTATCGTCACGCAATGATTAGGGATGTCGTGACCATGTCTTTAAATAAGAAAGAGTCTTCACAAAATAATAATGCACAGTCTGGGGCTAATGAGTTACCTGGGCTAGCAGCACCACTTAATGACCAACAATTGGGTCATCTTCAACACACTGTTTCTGAGTTATCTTCACAACAACTGGCATGGGTCAGTGGTTACCTTTGGGGAGTGAGCCAAGCTCAGCCTGTCGGTGCAGCTGCGCCAATCGCTCAAGCGGCTGCTGCAGTAGCGGCTAAGCCAGCGGGTAAGCTCAGCATTATCTTCGCATCTCAAACAGGTAATGCTAAAGGCGTCGCTGAATCGCTTGAGGCAGAAGCTAAAGCCTTAGGTATTGCTGTCGAGCTTTTCGATGCAAGTGATTATAAAGGTAAGAACCTAGCCAAAGAGACACACGTCATTTTTGTGGCTTCAACCAATGGTGAGGGCGAAGCCCCTGATAACGCTATTGAGTTGCATGAATTCCTACAATCGAAGAAAGCGCCAAAATTATCAAACCTACAATACGGTGTGATTGGTTTAGGTGACTCAAGCTATGAGTTCTTCTGCCAAACGGCTAAAGACTTCGATAGCTTCCTCGCTAAGCTTGGTGCTAAATCGTTTGTTGACCGTCTTGATTGTGATGTTGATTACGAAGAATCAGCAACGGAATGGCGCGCTAAAGCATTAGAGCAAGTAAAAGAGACGCTATCGACAGGCAATGAAGCTGATGTGGTTCAATTACCAGTCGGTCAAGCGGCCGCCGGTCATTCGCAATACACCAAACAAAACCCATACACCGCGACATTATTGACGAGCCAAAAGATCACCGGTCGTGATTCGGGCAAAGATGTTCGTCATATCGAGATTGATCTTGATGAGTCGGGTATTACTTACCAACCGGGTGATGCGCTAGGCGTATGGTTTGAAAACAGTTCAGAACTCGCTAATCAGATCCTTTCTAAGGTTGGGTTGTCTGGTATCGAAAGTGTTGATGTCGATGGTGACAACTTATCTATCCACAGCGCACTCGTCAGTAAATTCGAGATTACATCTTCAAATCCTCAACTAGTGACTAAGTTTGCTGAGCTTTCGGGCAGCAAGAAGTTAATCAAGCTGGTGGAAGATAAAGACAAGCTTCGTGAATACGCGGGTAATACTCAAGTTGTCGATGTTTTAGCTGAGAAGAAAACTAAGCTATCGGCTGATGAATTGATTGGTCTACTACGTAAGCTGACACCGCGTCTCTACTCTATTGCATCAAGCCAAGCTGAAGTGGATGAAGAAGTTCACTTGACGGTTGGTTTGGTTGAATACCAAAAAGGCGAAGAGTCTCGTTTGGGCGGAGCTTCTAGCTTCTTAGCTCAACGTCTTGAAGAGGGTGGTGAAGTGAAGGTGTTTGTTGAGAACAACAATAACTTCAAATTACCACAAGACGACAATACACCAATCATCATGGTCGGCCCGGGTACCGGTATCGCACCGTTCCGCAGTTTTGTTCAAGAGCGTGAAAACAATGATGCTGAAGGTAAAAGCTGGCTGTTCTTTGGAGACCGAACTTTCACTCAAGATTTCTTATATCAAGTTGAATGGCAGAAGTACCTTAAGTCTGGTGCGCTAACCAAGCTTGATGTTGCTTTCAGTCGTGACCAAAAAGAAAAGGTTTATGTTCAAGATCGCTTAATCGAACAAGCAGCTCAGGTTTGGCAATGGCTGCAAGAGGGCGCGTACCTCTATGTATGTGGCGATGCGACTCGAATGGCGAAAGATGTTCATGAAGCGTTAGTTACTATTGCGGAAAAACATGGCAATCAGAGCCGCGAGCAAGCTGAACAATATATTAATGATTTACGTAAAGCGAAACGTTACCAAAGGGATGTGTACTAATGAGCAAGCAAGTAATAGAGCAAGAAGTGCTAGGTCAAGTACTGGGACCTTTGGCTGATAACGAACGTCTTAAGCGTGAAAGTAAAAATCTTCGCGGTACGATTGAACAAGATCTCCAAGATAGAATTACGGGCGGTTTTACTGCTGATAACTTTCAGTTGATCCGCTTTCACGGTATGTATCAACAAGACGACCGTGATATTCGTAACGAACGTACCAAGCAAAAGTTAGAACCTTTACATAATGTCATGCTGCGTGCGCGTATGCCTGGCGGGATCATCACTCCGAAGCAGTGGCTCGCGATTGATAAATTCGCAGGTGAAAGCACCTCTTATGGTTCTATCCGTCTCACAACCCGTCAAACTTTCCAGTTTCACGGTGTGTTGAAGCCGAACATTAAGTTAATGCACCAAACACTAAACAGTATTGGTATTGATTCCATTGCGACGGCAGGTGATGTAAACCGAAATGTTTTGTGTACGACAAACCCGGTTGAGTCTGAGCTACACCAAGAAGCCTACGAGTGGGCGAAAAAGATCAGTGAACATCTATTACCTAAGACTCGTGCTTATGCCGAAATCTGGTTAGATGGTGAAAAGCTAGCAACAACGGATGAAGAACCTATCTTAGGTAGCAACTACCTACCACGTAAGTTTAAGACGACGGTTGTAATTCCTCCGCAAAATGACGTAGATGTTCATGCTAACGATCTTAACTTCATCGCGATTGCTAAAGACGGAAAGCTGGTGGGCTTTAACGTATTAGTGGGCGGTGGTCTTGCAATGACGCACGGCGATACTTCTACTTATGCACGTAAAGCTGACGATTTCGGTTTTGTGCCATTAGATAAAACGTTAGATGTAGCAGCGGCGGTGGTAACAACTCAGCGTGATTGGGGTAACCGTTCGAACCGTAAGAACGCAAAAACCAAATACACACTAGACCGTGTTGGTATTGATGTATTCAAAGCAGAAGTAGAAAAACGTGCAGGCGTTGAGTTTTCTGAAAGTCGTCCTTATGAGTTTACTGGCCGTGGCGATCGTATCGGTTGGGCGGAAGGCATTGATGGTAAGCACCACTTAGCATTATTCATCGAAAATGGTCGTTTACTTGATTTCCCAGGAAAAGCGCTGAAAACAGGTGTTGCTGAAATAGCGAAGATCCACAAAGGTGACTTCCGCATGACAGCGAACCAAAACCTCATTGTTGCAGGTGTACCTAAGAGCCAAAAGGCAAAAATTGAAAAGCTGGCACGTCAATACGGTCTGATGGATGATGCCGTTTCCGAGCAGCGTAAAAACTCTATGGCGTGTGTGGCATTCCCAACATGTCCTTTAGCAATGGCAGAAGCAGAGCGTTTTCTTCCTGAGTTTGTAACGGATGTTGAAGACATTCTGAAGAAACACGGATTACCAGAAGAAGATAACATCATCCTTCGTATCACGGGTTGTCCAAACGGCTGTGGTCGTGCAATGTTGGCTGAGTTGGGTTTAGTCGGTAAGGCGCCGGGGCGTTACAACATGCACTTAGGTGGCAACAAAGCCGGAACTCGTATCCCGAAGATGTATAAAGAGAACATCACTTCAGCTCAGATCTTAGAAGAGATTGATTCGCTGGTGGGACGTTGGGCTACGGAACGTAACGACAATGAAGGGTTCGGTGATTTTACAATCCGAGCTGGCATCATCGAAGAGGTGATCATTTCAAAGAGGGATCTGCATGCATAATTCTGTCGCTTCAAAACTGAAGTTAGCAGAGCTACTCGCATTGACTAAGACGGAGCAAATACTTCGTCTTGGACAAATCAATGCTGAGTTAGAGCAGCTAACCGCATTAGAAAGAGTTAAGTGGGCACTAGAACATTTAGAAGGGACACATGTTGTGTCTTCTAGTTTCGGAATCCAAGCGGCGTTGATGCTGCACTTAGTGACTCAAGCAAAACCAGATATTCCGGTTATTCTTACGGACACTGGGTATCTATTCCCGGAAACGTATCGATTTATCGATGAGTTAAGTCAGAAGTTGACTCTAAACCTTCAAGTCTTTCGTTCTCAGCAGAGCCCTAATTGGCAAGAAGCGCAATATGGCAAACTTTGGGATCAAGGTATAGAAGGGATAGAGAAGTACAACAAGCTTAATAAAGTTGAACCGATGAGAAGAGCGTTGGATGAACTAGAGGCAGGCACTTGGTTTTCTGGGTTGAGAAGAGAGCAATCTCAATCGCGTGCAAACTTACCTATCTTATCTATCCAAAATGGTGTGTTTAAGTTCTTGCCAGTAATTGATTGGACAAATAAAGATGTTCATTATTATTTAGAAGAGCATGGCCTCAGTTACCACCCACTTCGCGAACAGGGGTACCTTTCTGTTGGAGATACTCATACGACTAAGAAATGGGAACCGGGTATGACTGAAGAAGAAACCCGTTTTAATGGTCTAAAACGAGAATGTGGTCTCCATGAAGACGATGGAGAGCAATATGGCTCTGGGATTTAGACTCATTGCCATTTAAAAAGCTGCCATAAGGCAGCTTTTTTGTTTTCTAGGGTGAAAATTAGAGCAATTGTGGATAAGTCTGTGGTTATTCTGTAGGTACTTTGTAGTTAAACTTGCACAAATAAGGCTTTGAGTGTTTATTCGTCATCTAACCGTTATTTTTACATTTTTCTTTAATAAACACTTGCCAATGTGAGGAACATCTCTATAATGCCGCCTCACTGACACGGTAGACGCCACAAGGCTTCAGCGAAGAATGTTAGTAAGGCAACTAGCTTTAAGCGATTATTCGCTTCTACTTTTTAAAAGTAGAAATTAATTTTCAAAAGTGTTTGACACTGAGAATTAAAACGCTAGAATGGCCGCCTCTTCCGAAGTGATGTAAGTCACAACGAAGAGAAGCTCTTTAACAATTTAAACCTATCAATCTGTGTGGGCACTCGTTGATGAATATCAAAACGTTTTATCTTCCCTTTTAATTAAGAGAAGTAAAACAGATTCCTCGGAATCAACTTTGGTTTCAATGAACTGAGTGACCAATACGAATAACTACTTTCTCTTGTAGAAAGAAAGTATTTGGCACAGTCAATTCATTATCTTTCTGTTGGAAAGATAATAGCTTTAAAATTACTTTTTGTAGTTTTGAAGTCAGTATTCATTGAGCCGACAAAATCTTAAATTGAAGAGTTTGATCATGGCTCAGATTGAACGCTGGCGGCAGGCCTAACACATGCAAGTCGAGCGGAAACGACACTAACAATCCTTCGGGTGCGTTAATGGGCGTCGAGCGGCG
>Ga0310124_10000627_pt1 | contig 24456 bp, 17 predicted proteins | sample CB11b_AW_Bot5_MG_FD_203507 | JGI IMG/M metagenome (GOLD analysis project Ga0310124, IMG submission 203507) | Marine microbial communities from Western Arctic Ocean, Canada - CB11b_AW_Bot5 | ecosystem: Environmental > Aquatic > Marine > Oceanic | place: Canada: Western Arctic Ocean | collected...
GGTGCCATGGAGGTGCCGTTAGGACCCGATCAGGAATACGTTGACCATTCTGGACGTCGAGGCGCCCGTCCGGCAAGGCGTGAGGAGTGCACATACCGGGAGTATGTAAGCGACGAACAACGCGGCTGCACGGGATGCATCGGTGGTCAGAATGGTCAACGTATTCCTGAGCGGGTCCTTAGGTTGGCCGACGCGTGCTCGATCGTACAGGAAACGGTCCACGGGCACCACGACGACCCACGGGTGTCCCAGAAATGCCCCTGAAAGGTCGGGGGGATGGCGGCTCGGAGGCCTCACATTTCCTGACCGGCTGACGCGAGAGTCCCTTCTGGAGTGCTCCCGGCCACTCCAGGGCATAAATGCTCTTGACGTCAACCCTCCGTGCGGTCATCCTCGCTGTGGGGCGCTGGTGAGGAAGCGCCAGCGCGGCCGAAAGCTCGTGCCAGCGGTGCGTCTGAGGGCGTCCGGTGTCGACGTTTGGCATCGCGCAGGAAGACGCCGGCCAGTCGGACCGGTGAGCCCTGAGGAGTCTCGAATTACTTTCATCGTCACCCACTCGCCGGCGCGCGTCGCGCGCCGGCACGCAGAAGACGTTACACACGGAGGACCAGATGCGATCGACCATTCTCGCCGCCCTGCTCGTCGTGCTTGCGGTTCCGGCCGGGCTACGTGCCCAGGCGCTGGAATCAGCTGAGCCTTTCAAGGTTGGAACCTTCCAGATCGACGGAGAGGCGATCGTGGCCCTCGTGCTGCGGGACTCCCTGATCGTCGACATCGGCGCCGCGAATGCCGAGCTGGAGGTCAATCCGATGTATCCGCACCTGGCCATGCCGGCCGACATGCTCGAGCTGATCGGCCAGTACGAGTACGGCCTCAAGTTCAGGCTCTACGAGATTGTCAACGATCTGCTCGCAGACAACCGGCTGTCGGGTAGCGCGCGCGCTTCGTATGTCCACGACGTCGCGGACCTCAGAATCCTTCCCCCGATCATGTATCCGGGCAAGCTCATGAATGCGGCGGTCAACTTCTACACCCACGCGTGCGAGGGCTGCACAGAGGAGGACCTGGTGGCGCGGACTCGCGAGCGGCAGGAGAACCGGGGCGTGCCCTACCTCTTCTTGAAGCCCACTCGCGGCGCGATCATCGGGAGCGGCGAGGACATCGTGATGCCCTTCGGCCGTGACCGGATCGAGTGGGAAGTCGAAATGGCTATCGTCTTCGGCCGCGCGGGCAAGTACATCTCCGCGACCCGAGCATACGACCACGTGTTCGGGTACATGGTCGCCATGGACATCTCCGATCGTGGCGGGCGTCCTCCGGGTGGCTACGGCTCCGGTTCGGACTGGTTCGTCGGCAAAGGCCATGACACGTTCGCGCCCCATGGGCCGTGGATCGTGCCCAAGGAGTTCTACGGCGATCCGATGGAGCGCCTGCACCAGAGCCTGGTCATCGACGGCGTGACCGTCCAGGAGGCCAGGGCGGGAGACATGATCCACAACATCCCAGAGCTGATCGAGTACGCGTCGTCGCTCATCACTGTATTCCCTGGTGACGTGCTGCAAAGCGGGACGTCCGGCGGAACCGGCGCCGGTCGCGTCGAGCGCGCGACAGGCTCTGGATACCTGCAGGCGGGCGAGACCATCAGCGCCAGCATCGAGGGAATCGGCACGCTGACCCACACGGTCATCGCCGAGGAGAGCGTGCCGGCCGACCTGTCCGGCGCACAGCTGCCGCCGGTTCGCTCCTATCGCGACCCCCGCTGACGCGGCGGACGCTCGATGTGCCGGGGGCTCGTTCCGGCTGATAGCGTGTGGCGTTGGAGACGTCCAGACGGCTCAGAAGCGGTTCGTCGCGTCGATGCGGTGACGGTGGTGGTTCTTGTCACCCCGGAATCGTCTTGGCGCGGCGCGTCACTCTGAGATGCGTCGGTTCGGGGCGTGTCTCCGTCTGGACACGTTACCTCAGCGCTTCACGCTCCAGCGCTCTCGCACCCTTTAGCAGATTCTCCATGCCGTAGTTTCGTTCGTGGCAGGCGTACTCATAAATCAGGCCATCGGTCTTCGGCATATCGAGCGCGGCGGTCCAGTCGCCGGTCCAGGTCGTCGGGTCGGAGAAGGTGACCTCGTAGCGCAAGATGTTGGCCTCGGGCCGCGAGAAACGCTCGACTAGCGTGAGGTTGTCTCCGGCGCCGCGCCACGGGGCCTGACCCGAGAAGTGGCTCGTCTCGACGACGAGCGTCTCGCCTTCCCAATGCCCGCGCGACCGGCCCAGCCATTGGCGCGGGGTGTCCTCTGGTTCGGACCCGCCCTCCAGCGGGATGATCCGCATTTCGTGCACCATCTCCAGCAGGATCGCCACATGGGTTTCGCTCTGGAAGATCTGGAAATTGTTGTTGTAGGCACCGCCGAGCCGGACGGTGCCGCGTGACAGACAGCGCTCCCAGAGGCCGCGGTCCTCGGGGTTCTCCGAGTTCCGGCGGTTCGGCGCCGCCGCGCGTCGCGCGTCCGCCCGGGCGACTGCCTCCGCCGTGCGCTCGGGGATCTTGCCGTCGGCTGGATCGACAATCAGCGACGTCCGTCCGTCAGACAGACCCCGGTCCCACCAGAACTGGTTGTAGGCGAGGCCCACGTCCCGTTCCGCGCTCAATTCGCCACGGCGCTCCGAGGTCGCGAACGTGGTGGCGTTGACGTTGGCCTCGGCGACCTCCTCGGAGGTCAGGAATTCCCGTCCCTCGTAACGGTCCGGTCGTTCCAGCGGGGTGGCAGTGCCGTGGTCCCAGACGCCCTGCAGATCGGGTACGCCCCACGGCATACGAGGCGCCGGGGAGCCGTCCGGCGCTCGCCCGGCCGATGCGGGTTGGGCCACGGCCATCGGCGCCAGTGCCACCGTCAGAACCACGGCCGACAGAACGGTGAGCTTGTGGTACGTCATCGGTTCCCTTGTTCCTTTCGACCCCTCGTAATCGTCGATACAGTTAATCACAATTTGGCCGGGAATGGACCGCCGGTGTGCCCGTTGACCGCGCCAGGGGGGTGGGGGGTATGATGCGTGCACCGTCCGTTCATACTTCAGCGAGCGATGTGCCCTCCTCGCGCGGGAACGCGGGGTCGTCAGCCCGCGAGGCATCCAGGAGGAGTCCGAGATGCGCCGACACTGTTGCTGCATGATCGGTGGTCCTATTGCCGCGGCCCTTCTCTTGGCCGCGACGGCCGTCGACACCGCGGCCCAGCCGCGAGACAAGGCTTTTCAACGTGAGTTCATGCTCAACGCCGAGATCGTGAAGGCGGAGCGGATCGGGAAGGGCGTCACCGAACCGTGGCGGCTGACCTTGAGCGACGGGACCGTGACCCACGACGTCGGCTTCCAGTCGGTGGACGAGCGGCGTGACCAGGCGCGGTTGGGCGGACGAGTCGAACTGGGCTTTACCGATGCCTATCGATACAACATCGCGGCCTACCGGGTCAGTGAGCTACTCGGTCTCGACGACATGATGCCGATGACGGTGGAACGTCGTTGGAGGACGACACCGGGTGCGATGACCTGGTGGGTCGACGACGTGATGATGGACGAAGGGGCCCGGTTGGCCGAACGGCGGTGGGCGGACGACCTGGAGACCTTCAACCGGCAATACGCCCGCATGCAGGTGTTCGCCGAGCTCGTGTACGACACCGACCGCAATCACGGCAACATCCTGTACGACACCGACTGGAACCTCTGGATGATCGACTTCTCCCGCGCGTTTCGCATCTGGGGTGATTTGCGGGCACCGGCCAGCCTCAATCGATGCGACGCGGACCTGCTCAAGTCCCTGGGTGACTTGACCCATGACCAGGTCGAGCAGCAGGTCGGGCCCTACCTGACCGATGGCGAGGTCGATGCCTTGATGGAACGACGCGACCTGCTCGTGCGGCACTTTGAGGAACTGGTCGCGGAGCGGGGCGAATTGGCCGTCGTGCGCGACTGAGGCCCCTGGTCGACGCAGGGCGCTGAAAAACACTGAGAGCCGGTTTTTTGCCGAGGCGTCTGCGTGGCAAGGCGCGAGGAGGGAGCAGCCAGGCGGGCTGTGACCGACGAAGCAACGCAGTCCATGCGGGCGCCTCGTCGAAAAACCTAGGGCGCCGTCTCCGGAATCGGTATGCGCCGACCCAGATACACCGCGGTCAGGCGGTCGCCATCGATCTCGAGCGCTGACGCGCGGCCGGCGTAGGCCGTGGTCAGCATGCCCGTGTCGATGATGAACACCCGATTGTCGAAGCGTGGCGTGATGAGCCGGCTTGGCTGAGGCGTGTGACCGACCACGATCCGATCGGTCTGGTAGCGCTCGGTCATCGCCCGCACCCGCTCCAGTCCTTCCTCATCTTCCCAGCGCGCCAGCCCGCGGAACCAGACCGGTCCGTTCTCGTCGAGGATCGACCAGGCGCCGAGGGTCTGCACCTCGAGGAGCAAGTCGATCTCCTCGCGTTCTTCGGGTGTGACACGCACGCCGGGACCCGGCCCCGGTGGCCCGGTCGGTGAGACCAGAATGCGCCATCGCTCCAGTTCGAGGTTGACGGCCGCGAGCGTCTCCTGGAAGGTCGAAAAGGGGAGGATCAATCCGCGTTCGACGAGCTCGCGCCGGTACCGGTCGTGGGTCTCGAGTTCGCGATGCGCCTGCTCGTTGATCTCGGCCAGGTCCGTCGGCGCCGAGGGGTGGAGTCCGCCGTGCAGGAAGATGGAGTCACCGACACGCACCACAATCGCCTTTGAGCGCAGCCATCGGCCATAGAGCCCGTCGGGACCGAACGCGTCCACATACTCGAGGAAGCCCGGGGGGTGGGTGTCCATCCACGCGTCGCGCGACAACGGTTCGGGCGCCAGCGGACCGAGCGCATCGGCCCGGTCGGCGGCCAGGACCAGGTAGTCGTCGTAGGCCGCCGCGCGACGAGACGTCGAGTCTGGCCCGGCAAACCTGGCCAGCAGCTCCGGCGTGGTATCTCGCAGGTTGGCCATCAAGCTCATCGTCTCGTGGTTGCCCAACACCACGATGACCTCGCCGCCTGCCTCGGCCGCCTCCGTTTCCAGTCGCATCAACAGGTCGAGGACCGCTCTCACGCCGGTGCCGCGGTCCGTGAGGTCGCCGGTCTGGACCAGCGTGTCCTGGCCACCGATCCACCCCTGGTCGGCGTCCGTGAGCTCGACGGCTTGTAGCAGGGCTCGAAATTCACCGATAGCGCCATGCACGTCTCCGACCGCCACGATCCGGCCTGGCTGAGCTGAAGGGGTCGCCACCGAAACCAGCAGCAGACCGCTGAGGCAGAATCGCCGTGCCCAGCGCGTACCGGAGCGAGCACCGTGTGTGATGGACACTGTCCCTCCCGCGGTCCCGATTCACGTCGGCGCACGGCTTTTGCAGCCAGCCGACTCTGTCTGGGCCGGTAGCAGGCCGTGGTGAAGGCGCTGCAAACCGCCGAACTGCGTTGTTCACTCTCGGTGCGACGCGCGACTTTCACCACGGGCTACTACGAGCACTATATGATGGGGTGGATCATCATCGCCACAAATTCCACGAAGGGCTGACCCTATGCGATGCGCGTTGCCCCTTGCGGTCACCTGCCTGGCCGGTACCCTGATGGCGCAGGCGCCGGACACGGTGTTTCTCGAGGAGTTGACCTGGACCGAATTGCGTGACCTGGTGGAGGCCGGCGCCACGACGATCATTATCCCGACCGGGGGGACGGAGCAGAACGGACCCCACATGGTGCTGGGGAAGCACAACGTTCTCGTCAAGCACAAGGCGGGCGAGGCGGCCCGGCGGCTCGGCGATGCGCTGGTCGCGCCCGTGATGGCCTATGTGCCCGAAGGCGACGTTGACCCGCCAACGAGCCACATGCGCTTTCCCGGCACGATCACGACGCCGCCCCTGGTGTTCGAGCAGGTGCTGGAATATGCGGCGCGGAGCTTCAAGCAACATGGGTTTGTCGACATTGCTTTGCTGGGCGACAGCGGCGGCAATCAGGCGTCGCAAGCCGCGGTGGCCGAGCGCCTCAACGAGGAATGGACCGACACCCCCGTGCGGGTGCACCATCTGACCGACTACTACCCAGGTCGTGGCGACGACTGGCTGGTCGAGCAGGGGGTAGCGGCTGAGGACGTCGGCTCGCACGCCGGTATGCACGACACGGCGAGCTTCCTGTTTCTCGACCCGTCAAAGCTGCGGCTCGACCAGATGGAGCGGGGCACCGGGCCCACCGGCAACGGGGTCGTCGGTCATCCGGGGCGCTCGACGGCGGCGTTCGGTGAACAGATTCTGGAGATGCAGATCGATGCGGCGGTGCGGCAGATAGAGCGTCTGCGGACGAGTAGCCGACCATAACGTGGGAGAGGGAACACCATGACTGACGGGATCCGTAGCAGCCTGTTCGCGGTGGCGGTCGTTGCATTGCTCGCCACAACATTGATGGCGTGGCAACCAGGGTCTGCCGACGAAGACCTGTCCGGTGTCGTCCGGAGTTCCGTCGGCGCGGAGGCCGGGGTCTGGGTCATCGCCGAGACAGACGATCTCGACACGCGCTTCCGGAAGATCGTGGTCACCGACGATGACGGCCGGTTCCTCGTGCCGGACCTCCCGGCGGCGTCGTATCGGGTCTGGGTGCGTGGCTACGGATTGGTTGACTCGGAACCGGTCGCGGCCGAGCCGGGGCAGACCGTGACGCTCGACGTCGTCCCTGCCTCCACCCCGCAAGAGGCCGCTCGCGTCTATCCGGCCAACTACTGGTACTCGCTGCTCGAACCGCCGGCGGCCGACGAATTCCCCGGGACCGGGGAGGATGGCAACGGCATCTCCTCTCGGCTTCAGAGTCAGGCCGCCTGGGTCGACCTGACGAAGCAGGGGTGTCAGCTGTGTCATCAGATGGGCAACCGGTTTACGTTTGACACGAGTCATCTCTCGCAGTTCGACTCGACCATCGAGGCCTGGGACCATCGCATGACGTTCGGGCAGCGTGGCTCACAGATGAGCGGCGCGCTGACTCGGTTCGGTCGCCACCGTGGACTGGGGATGTTTGCCGACTGGAGCGACCGGATCGCGGCCGGCGAAGTGCCCGAGGCGCCGCCACGACCCCAGGGGGTCGAGCGCAATCTTGTGCTGACGATGTGGGACTGGGCCGGCGAGACCTCCTACATGCATGACGAAGTGACCACGGACAAACGGAATCCGACCGTCAACCCCGACGGACTCGTCTACGGCGTGTCGATCACGAACGACAAGCTCGTGATCACCGATGTGGCCCGGCACCAGTCCATCGAACTGGACGTGCCGCTCCGAGAGCCGCGAGAGATGGTGCCGTCGATGTTCCCGACCGCACCCGGGTTCGAGCCGTCGCCGGCCTGGGGTGAGGAGATCATCTTCGATGCGCCGGCCAATCCCCACAATCCGATGATGGATGCGCAGGGGCGCGTGTGGTTGACCTCGACCGTCCGTCGGCGCGACAACCCCGATTGGTGCAAGGCCGGCTCAGACCATCCGTCGGCCGCATACTTTCCGGTCTCCCGCAGCGGGCGACAGATTTCCGCCTATGACCCCGAGCGACAGTCGTGGCTCTTGATTGACAGTTGCTACGCGACGCATCACCTGCAGTTCGGGGAGGACGCCGACGACACGCTCTGGTTCAGCGGAGACGCCAACGTCGTCGGCTGGCTCGATACGAAGCTCTACGACGAGACCCAGGACGAGCGAGCGTCCCAGGGCTGGTGCCCGACCGTCATCGACACCAACGGTGACGGTCGCATTACGAGGCCGTGGAACGAACCGGGCGAGGCGGTAGACCCGGCTCTGGATACCCGTGACGCGGGGTTTGCCTACGGGGTTATTGCCAGCCCCGTGGACGGGTCGGCATGGATCGCGCGGACGGGGCCGTTTCCCGGGCGGCTCGTTCGGCTGGACCGGGGCGACAACCCGCCCGAGACCTGTATCGCAGAGGTCTATGAGCCGCCATCCATCGAGAACCCGGCAGTCGACGCGTCGCGGACCGGGCACGCTCCGCGCGGTGTCGACGTCGACCGCAACGGTGTCATCTGGACCGCGCTGTCTGGTAGCGGTCACATCGCCAGCTTCGATCGCACCAAGTGTCGGGTGCTTAGCGGGCCGGAGGCGACCGGTCAGCACTGCCCGGAAGGTTGGACGCTGTATCCCACCCCGGGGCCGCAGATGAAGGGCGTCGACGATTCCGGCAGCGCGGATTATCACTATTACAACTGGGTCGACCAGTTCAACACGCTGGGTCTTGGGGCGAACGTTCCGATGGCGCCGGGGTCGGGGTCAGATTCTCTGTTGGCCTTGCTTCCCGAGACAGGCGAGTGGGTGGTGCTGCGGGTGCCGTATCCGCTCGGGTTTTTCGCGCGGGGACTCGATGGTCGTATCGACGATCCGAATGCCGGCTGGAAGGGACGCGGCCTGTGGGCCAACTACGGCTCGAACCTGAACTGGCACATCGAGGGCGGCAAGGGAATGCGGAGCTCGATCATCCACTTCCAGTTGCGGCCACACCCGCTCGCTGACTGATTCCGGTTTTCTGACGAGGCGCCCGCGTGGACGGCGTTGCTTCCTCGGTCACCCCCGCCCGGCCGGGCGGGGCGGACGCCGGCCTGCTCCCTCGTCGCGCCTTGCCACGCAGACGCCTCGTCAGAAAACCCCCTCGGACCTTGTTCAGCCGCCTCCTACCGCAGGGGCAATCCATCCAGCGCGAACGTGTACACCCGACGGACCCGTCTCCCGGCCGCGATGGACACATACTGTGTTCCGTCGAGTTCGTAGGTGACGGGTGTCGCCGTACCCTGCCCGACTGTGGCCGACCACAACTCGTCTCCGGTGCGGGCATCGTGGGCGATGAACTGGTCTCCGGAGCCCCTGAACACCAGGTTGCCGCCGGTCGACATGGTTCCCCCGTGCGCGCCCTCTGACACGACGCGCCACGCCTCGGTATTGGTGATCGGGTCCAGCGCCAGGAGCACCGTACGGGGCCCCGTCAGTTCCGGTCTCTCGGGTCGGTCCTCGCGTCTCGTCCGACCGAGTCCGGTGTTCCACACGCCCTGGCGGTACTCGAACTCGTCGGCCTTCGAGTAGTACGAGCTGCTGTTCTGGGCCGGGAGGTAGACCAGTCCGGTGGCGGGGTTCCAGGACATGGGCGGCCAGTTGTGTGCCCCGCCGGGCCCGGGTGACAGGTAGACGCCCTGCCCCGTTCGTCCATAGCGAGCCTCGGGGGTCTCGATCGGCCGCCCCGTGTCGACATCGACGCCGATCGCCCACGTCAGATCGTCGGTGAAGGCGGAGGCGGAGATGAGCTCTCCGGTGAGGCGGTCGACCACATAGAAGAAGCCGTTCTTCGGCGCCTGGATGATGACCTTGCGGTCGCGTCCCGCGATGGGCAGGTCGAGCAACATCAGCGGCTGCGTGGCGGTATAGTCCCAATCGTCGCCCGGTGTCGTCTGGTAGTGCCACACCGGCTCTCCGGTGTCGGGGTTGAGCGCCAGGATCGACGAGAGATAGAGGTTGTCTCCGCCACCGGGGCTGCGCGTGTCGCGGTTCCAGGGCGAGCCGTTCCCGGTGCCCACATACAGCAGGTCGGCCTCCGGGTCGTAGGCCATTCCGTCCCACACCGTCCCGCCACCGCCCACGATCCACCACTCGCCGGTCCACGTGGCGGCCGCCTGCCGCATCGCCTCGTTTTCGAACCCGTCCGCCGGATTCCCCGGCACCGTATAAGAGCGCCAGACCTGGTCGCCCGTCTCGGCGTCGTAGGCGGTGACGTAGCCCCGCACGCCGTACTAGGCTCCGCCGTTGCCGATGATGACGTTGCCCTTCACGACCCGAGGCGCACCCGTCACGCTGTAGTCCGCCCCGCGCGGCGTCGTCTGGACGGTCCAATCGACCAGCCCCGTCTCGCGGTCGAGGCCCACCAGCCGCCCGTCCAGCAGTCCCACGAACACCTTGTCGCCATAGAGGGCCACCCCGCGGTTCACGTCGCCACAGCAGATACTGGGGCCACCCTGCCGCTCATCTGGAATCCCCGGGTCCCACTGCCACCGCTTCTCTCCCGTACGGGCATCGAGCGCATAAACAAAGCTCTTGGGCCCTGTCGCATACATGACCCCGTCGGACACCACGGGGGTTGCCTCGAGCCTGGCGCCCGATTTGGGGATGATCCAGCTCCACGCCAGCCCCAGCTCATCGACATTGTCGACGTCGATCTGGTTGAGCGGGCTGTAGTGGGTCTCGGCCTGGTCCCGTCCGTTGGTCAGCCACTCGTCCGGCGCCGCGGCCCGGAGCGCGGCCTCGGACACACCGCCGGCGTCCTGCGCTACCAGGACCTGTGGAACGGCAAGGATCAGGGTGGCCGCACACAGTGCGAGCACGAACCGACCGTGCACTTGTCGGGCGACACGAACCATCATGGGGGCAGCTCCTGTGAACGACCAGCGATCGCGCTCTGTTCGCACGCGGTGACCTCTGCATAGTAGCGGGGATCTCCATCCTGGCGAAGCGCCGACCGACACCCGAGCTGGAACCTCGACTATCTGCTATCGTCAGGGCTGCAGCCATCAGGTTGTCGAACGTCAGCTCGCCCAAGTGCGAGGCGCCCGATGCTGTCGTTGAGACATCTCGAGTGCCACACGCCGTAACGAGGAACCCCATGCGTCGACCGTTCTCCACCTCATCCCTGTCTTGGGTCGCCATCCTGCTGTGGGTCGTGGTCCACGGTGCAGCCCCCGCAGTCGGACAGACACGCCAGGACGCCATCACACCCGTGACTGATGCCGAACTTCAGAACCCAGATCCGAACGACTGGCTGATGTGGCGTCGCACCCTCGACAGCTGGGGCCACAGCCCGTTGGACCAGATCAATCGCGACAACGTGGGGGGCATCCGGATGGTCTGGACCCGAGGCCTGACTGAGGGCCTGCAGCAAGGAACCCCGTTGGTGCGCGACGGCGTGCTCTATATGCCGAACCCCAGGGACGTGGTGCAGGCCATCGACGCGACGACGGGCGACCTGCTCTGGGAGCACCGCCGGGAGCGTCCGGATGACCTGGCCGACCACCTGAGCCGGTCGCAGATGGACGCGAACCGCAACCTCACCATCTACGGCGCCACGATCATCGACACCAGCACCGATGGCCACGTCTTCGCGCTCGATGCCGCGACCGGCGAGCAGCTCTGGGACACGGAGATCCTGGACCACCGTCGAGACCCGGTGACGCAGACCTCCGGACCGATCATCGCCAACGGCAAGGTCATCTCCGGGCGGAGCTGTATGCCGACCGGCGGGCCGGATGCGTGCATCATCGCCGCCCACGACGCCCTCACCGGTGAGGAACTCTGGCGTCGCCGGCTGATTCCCGGGCCGGGCGAGCCGGGCGACGAGACCTGGGGCGGCGTGCCGTTCGAGGAACGCCGGCACGTCGGTTCCTGGATGGTGCCCAGCTTCGACCCCGAGCTGAACCTGGTGCTGGTCGGGACGTCGGTCACCTCACCGGCGCCGAAGTTCAGGCTGGGCGGGGTCGAGAACAAGCATCTCTATCACAATTCCACCCTCGCGCTGGACGCCGACACCGGTGAGATCGTCTGGTATTACCAGCACCTGAATGATCACTGGGATCTCGACCACCCGTTCGAGCGGTATATCGTCGAGACACCGGTGCGGCCGGACCCGGCGGCGGTGCAGTGGATCAACCCTCGACTGCGGCCAGGCGAGACCCGCCGGGTTGTGACCGGCATACCGGGCAAGACCGGCATCGTGTATACCCTCGACCTTGCCACTGGTGAGTTCCTGTGGGCCACGCCCACCGTCATCCAGAACGTCGTCAGCGACATCGACGGCGCCACCGGTGCGGTGACCGAGAACGCCGAGGTCGTGTTCACCGGCCCGGGCCAGCAAGTGCTGACCTGCCCCCACGCCAGTGGCGGGAAGGACTGGGAGGCCGGCGCCTACAGCCCGCAAACCAACACGATGTTCTTCCCCCTGCGGAACACCTGTTCCCGGATGCGCGCCACCAACGCCGAGACCGGCCCGAACGCGTTGTACGCCATCGACTGGCGCCGCGAGATTGCCCCTGGCACGGACAACGTCGGCACCGTGCGTGCGATCTCGGTAGAGACGGGAGAGACGCGGTGGGTCTACGAGCAACGGGCCGCCACGATGTCACTCGTCGCCACAGCGGGGGGACTCCTCTTTGGCGGCGACACCAACGGCCGGTTCCGGGCCTTCGACCAGGACACGGGTGAGGTTCTCTGGGAGATCAATCTCGGCTCGGGGGTGACCGGCTTCCCGATCACGTATGCGGTCGACGGCACGCAGTACGTGGCCGTCAGCACCGGCACGAGCATCACGACGGCCGCCTTTGGGATGTTGACCCCGGAACTACGTCCAAGCGCAGGAAACAACCTCTTCGTGTTCGCGTTGCCCTGACGCGCCGGGTGCGCCTGTGGCGCACTACGGGAGCGGCATCTCCGGGCTGTCTTCGGTCCGAGCGCGCTGGAACGAGGCGAGCGGCGTGCTGGAGCGCACCTGTTCCAGCCAGTACACGCCGTCGTAGGGGGCACTGTTTCCGCGCGTGCCGAAGAAGTCGATGTCGCCGTCGCCATCGGCGTCACGCGCGATGAATTTGTCGTACATGCCGCGCTTTCGGCGGGAGACATCGTGCCGGGTCCAGGCACCGGTGCCATCGCCGCCCGGATGCTCGAACCAGCCGATGCGCCCGAGTGCGTCGTCGACGTCGACGTCGCCGTCGCCCTCGCGTGGGCCGCGGCTGTAGCTGCCGGCCATGACGTCCAGGAACCCGTCGCCGTTGATGTCCGCCATCTCCATGCCGGTCATGGTATCGGGTGCGAAGGTGCCGATCCGGTGCGCGTTCCAGGCGTCGTCGATCAGGGCCGGCTGTTCGAGCCAGGCCAGGCCGCCGGTGGCGGCGCCAATGATGTCGAGCCGGCCGTCGTTATTCAGGTCCGCGTACTCCAGGTTGAACCCCGCCGCCCGCGCGCCATTGATGCCGATGGCGTGCTCGCGGAAGCTCAGTTTTCCGCGGCCGCTCGTGTTCTCGAAGAACACCAGTCGGTTCTCACCCCGGGTGCCGACGATCAGGTCGAGGTCGCCGTCATCATCCAGGTCGACCGGTTCGGCGTTCTGCGGCACGCTGTAGCGTCCCAACTCGACCTCGCTCCAACTCGCTCCTTGCAACGGGTCGCCGTTCATCGTGTAGACCACGACGGGTGTCGATCGCGCGAAGTCGGCTGGGCCCAGCCGATGCGCGCCCTTGTTCGCCGCGGTCACCTCCGGGACGCCGTCGCCGTCGAGGTCGGCGAAGAATACCCGGATGTACGACCCACGGCCCTTCGTCAGAGGAAGAATCAGTCGGGGCCACATTTCCGTGCGGGCGCCGGGCCCGGGGTTCTGCAGATAGATCAGATGCGCCAGCTCGGCGGCCACGACCACGTCGAGATGCCCATCTCGGTTCAGATCCGCAATAGCCGCGTCTTCGGCCGCTGACGCGTCGGCGCCTTCGGCCAGCGTGACATTGGTCCAGACGTCCGGGTCGGCCGACCCGAACGCGATGCGCACGTGACCATCGGTGCCGACGTCGAAGCTCGCGTCAGCCGCGGCGGAGTCGTATTCGCTGTCGGACTCGTGCACCGAGACGATGTCTTCGAAGCCGTCGCCATCGATGTCCGCCATCACCAGGCCGTCGCTCCCGCTCAAGTTGAACCCGGCTTTGGCCGGGTCGTCGATGATGTGCTCCCGCCAGCTGATGTAGCTGCCATCGTCGGCTCTCGCGGTCGTGGGTGTGTCCCCCACCGTGGGCTGCGCCACGGTCGCGTCAGCCCAGAGCAACATGGCACACAGTCCGACGCAGGTGATGTTCCGCATGATGGCTCCGCTGTCTCGCCGGTCGATGGGTCTATGCAGCCCGTGGCAAAAGTTCCACTGCATTTGACCGGCGCTGAATCCGCTCGATCTGCGTTGTTCATCCGTCAAATACTGCCGGTATGTTCCCTCTTCTCGCCTTGTTCGGTCGGGCCAGCGCCGGCCTCGGTGCGACGCGGGACTTTCACCACGGACTGCCAGCACCTTCATTCTACGCGCTGTACCAAAATGGGACTCGACCACGCCATCATGGCCCGTCTCCGCATCTGCCCCGCTGAGCCGATGCCGAGAAGTCCGCTCTCTGCGGGCGCCTTGTTTGAAAACCTACACGCCCTTCAGGAACTCGATGAGCAGACGGCTTGTTTCTTCCGGCTGTTCCTGTTGCACCCAGTGCCCGGCCCCATCGACCATATGGACGCCGCGCATGTCGGTGCAGGCCTCGTTCTGCATCCGTTCCAGGGCACCCGGGCCCTGGTAGCTGCCCCAGTCACTGGCACCGGCGATGAACAGCGAGGGCTGGTCGATCGTGCGTCCGGCAAAGAGCTGCTGCTCGGGAGCCCCGATGCCACCGGACCGATAGTGGTTCAGTCCGCCCTGGAAGCCAGTCCGTCCATACTCCTCGGCGTAGACCGCGACGGCCTCCTCCGGAAGCCAGGTGTTCCCGGCGATCTCGTCGGCCGATGGCATGTGTTTGGCCACGGTCTCCGCCATGCCGTCGGCCAGCTCCATGATGTAGTACGTCGGCATCTGCGCCATGACGGCCGCGGTCCGCGATGCCAGTCGAAACGGCGTGTTGTCGGCCCAGTCGGCGCTCTTGTAGTGGTAGTAGCCACGGATGAACGCGTGCAGTCCGGCCGGCGGATGCCACATGTTCTCGTTGGCCGGTCGTGTCGTGTAGTACCGCTGGTAGTGCTTGCGTGGTCGCGGCAGCTTGGCCATCTCCTCGTGGAGATCGGGGCCGGGGTTCCGCGGTGTCGGGGGACTGTTCGCGGTGTCGAACGGCAGGGTGGCGGTGCCGCCGAACGGGGCGCTCATGAGGGCCACCGAGGTGAAGACATCGGGCCGGACGACGGCGCACCAGGCCGCGATCGGCGAGCCGAAGTCGTGTCCGATGACGCCGAGCGAGCGATAGCCGAACGCGGAGACCAAACCGAGCGCGTCGCGGACGACGTTCAGCCGTCGGAACGAGTCGAGATCGCCGTCGTAGTCTGGGTCCCAGCCGGTCGTGCGGCCATAGCCCCGCAAGTCCGGGGCGAACACGTGATAGCCCGCCTCGGCCAGCGGCACCATGACGTTGCGCCAACTGTAGGCCAGTTCAGGGAATCCGTGCAGCAGGAGTAGGCCCGGTCGCCGTCCCCCCTCGAACCCGGCCTCGAGCACATGGACCCGAAGGCCGTTGATGTCATCGACGAACCGGGAACGGATGCCATCCGGCAACACGTCCGCCGCGAGCGGACCGACGTCTCCAGCCTGGGTCGCGGTCGCGGGTCTGGTTGCTCCGCCGGGGCGAGGGCGGGCCAGGGCCGTCGTGGTGCCCAGTCCGGCGGGGGCCAGGGCCGCGAATCCCTGAATCAGTTGACGACGGGACAGCGAAACGCGCATGACTGTTCTCCTTCGCTCGAAGGCCGCCGTGGCGGTCACGCGTCGGTGGCGGACCGGTGTGGCCACGTCAACGCGGGAGCGTGTTGGCAAGTATAGGTCCTGGACCATGTCGGCCAATCTACTAGCCACCGGTCGGGCCCGGGTGGGGCGTGTGTCGCGGGAGACGTGGTGACCGGTCGTCGTGCGGCCACCTGGCCTGCGATACCATGGGGCCTGATGCAGCGGCACTTTCGCCACGGGTATACGGCACTCTCCGCGCTGGTCCTGCTCATGGGCGCGGCCACGCCGGCGTTGGCGCACCCGGCCCCGTTCAGTTTCGTCGACGTCCGGATTGACGCGACGACCATCGAACTGGAGGTCGTGCTGCATGCGTTCGATGTGGCCTACGAATTGGGAGTCGAGCCGCCGGAGGCGTTGACCCCTGGGGTCCTGGGGCCGGGGGGATCACCCTTGGCCGCGCTGCTCCGTGAGCGACTGCACTTCACGCTCGATGGACGGCCGCTCGTGGTCGATGCGACGGCCTGGTCTGCCCCGGTTCCGTTGCTGGATCGACAGTCGGTGAGCTTGGGGGCGCGGGTCACGCTGGAGCGGGGGGCCGGTGCGATCGAGGTCAAGGCCGAGCTGTTTCCATACGACCCGGCCCATCAGACGTTTATCAACTTTTACGATGCCGGCAAGTTGACCTCGCAGGCGATTCTCGGTGGCGATGATACGAGCGCCGAGTACTTCGTCGGCAGCCGCCAGGGGACACTGGCGGTCATCCAGAAGTTCGTCCCGCAGGGCGTGTATCACATCCTCATCGGACCGGACCACCTTCTGTTTCTCGTCGGGTTGCTCCTGCTCGGCGGTCCGATTCGCCGCTTGCTTCTGGTTATCACTGGGTTTACGGTGGCCCACAGCGTCACCCTGGTGCTGGCGGTGCTCGGGCTGGTATCGCCGCCTGGCGGCGTGGTTGAGCCGATCATCGCGCTCAGCATCGTGTATGTTGGAGCTGATAACCTGCTGGTGCGCGAAGGGCGGGACATGCGGGTCTGGATTGCCCTCGTGTTTGGCTTGATCCACGGGTTCGGATTTGCCAGCGTGTTACGTGAAATGGGTTTGCCGAGCGGCGCTCTTGGCTGGTCGCTCTTTTCGTTCAATATTGGCGTAGAAATCGGGCAGGTGGCGGTTGCGGTGGTGGTCGCCTCGGCCCTGATGGCGCTCAGGCGGCGCAGCGACCTGGTCGGGCGCCGGGTGGCGGTCATCGGCTCCATCGCGGTGATGGCGGCCGGGGCGTTCTGGTTCATTCAACGGGTCTTTTTTTCCGGAGGCATGGCATGAAAAGGGAAGTCACGCTGGGAGTGTTGGTACTGGGCGGTGCGCTAGTGATGTCCTGTGCGGGTGGCGAGGAAGCTGAGCCGATGGCTGAGGCACCGGCTGAAGCGCCGGCGGAGCTGCCGCCGCCGAACGTCGTTGAGGTCGAGCGCCTCGAGGATAATCTGTTCGTCCTCCGGGGTGGCGGTGGCAACTCGGCCGCGTTCATCACCGCCGACGGGGTCGTTCTGGTCGACACCAAGCTGACCGGCTGGGGGCAGCCGCTCCTCGATGCGATCGGAGAGCTGACCTCGAACCCGATCACGACCATCATCAACACGCACGCGCACTTCGACCATGTGGACGGCAGCGTCGATTTTCCACCGACGGTCGAGTTCGTGGCCCACGAGAACACGCAGCGGCTGATGCGGGAAAACAACCCGGTGCGTGGCATCCAGGACGAGCCGCGGCCGAGCCCCTTTAGTGGAGACGACGGCGTCGGGATCCCCGAGCGGACCTTTACGGACACGCTGACCCTCGGGAGTGACGCCGACACCGTCGAATTGCACTATTTCGGGCGGGCCCACACCGGTGGCGACACCTGGGTCGAGTTTCCCTCGTTGCGCACCGTGCACGCTGGTGATGCGTTCCCGAACACAATGGTTCCAATCATGGACTCGAACAACGGTGGGAGCGGCGTCGACTATCCCGTGACGCTCCGGAGCGCGTCGGAAGGCCTCACGGACATCGATAGGGTGATCACGGGTCACGGCCCGGTCATGACCCCAGACGATCTGAGCGCATACGCCGACTTCGTGGCCGGTTTCGTGTCGGCGGCACAGGCGGCGCAGGCGGCGGGCACGTCGGCCGCCGATTTCGTGGCTGGCTGGGAGCCCTCGGGCGACTATGCCGACTACACCAAGGGGCCGGCCGAGCGCCTGACGGTATATGTGCAGGACATCTACGACGCCACGGAGTAGCGCCGAGGGAACCCGGGATCGACAAAAAGAGTGACCGGGCATCGCCGGATCGGGATAATAGCGCCAGAACATTCAGCGGTCGCCTCCATGGGACCGCGTGAGAAAGGGATCGACCACATGTCGAAGCAGACCACCCGTCGCGAAGTGCTCAAGGGCGGCGCGGCCCTGGCCGGGCTCGGGGCGCTCGGTTTTCCGCAGTGGGGCCTGCCAGCGCTGGCTCAGGGCGAGACGCTCGTCGAGTTCACCGATCTACCGGATGAGATCGTGTTGGAACGGACGCCAGACCGTCGGATCATCGAGGTCCGCGACATCGACGGACCGATCACACCGGCCAATAAGTGGTTTACGACCCAGCACTATGGTCACCCGGCCGTCGACCGGGCGACCTATCGGTTGCGGGTGTCCGGAATGGTCGACTCCCCGCTCGAGCTCTCGCTGGCGGACCTGCGTGCGATGCCAAGCCGGGAACTGGTCTTCGGGTTCGAGTGTTCAGGTAATCGAGGCCCACAGAACGGGCTGTCGAGCAACGGTCGCTGGACCGGCGTGTCATTGCGCACGGTGCTCGAACGGGCCGGTATCCAGGATGCGGCCAGCGAGTTTGTCTTCTTCGGGGCCGACCGCGGCGAGGAAGAAGTAGATTTCCGTGGTCGCACTACCACTGTGGAGCAGCAGTATGGGAGAAGTCTCCGGCGGCACGTTGCCCTATCGGACGAGCCGATGCTGGCCTATGCCCTGAACGGCGATCCCTTGACCGTTCACCAGGGGAGCCCGCTGCGTCTCCTGGTGCCGGGATGGTACGGCGCCCCGAACGTCAAGTTCCTCTCTGAGATTCACGTTCAGGAGGACCAGTATCTCGGCAAGTTCCAAGCTCGTCACTATCGCACCTTGAAGGGCGAGATGGTCAATGGCGAGATGAAGTGGAAAGAGACCGGCATCTCCAAGATGCGGCTGAAGTCCTATATCGCCCGCGTGACCAAGACGGGGAACCAGCACAAGGTGTTCGGCGTGATCATGCATGACGGCACCCCGATCCAATCGGTCGAGGTCCGCATCGACGACGGTCCCTGGCAGGCGGCGACACTCGACCCGTCCACCCGCGAGAAATACTCCTGGAAGTTCTTCAGCTACGACTGGATGGGCGCGACGCCGGGTGAGCACACCGTGACGTCGCGAGCCACTGACACCAGCGGCTACGTGCAGCCGACGTCCGAAGAACTCGAGGTCAAGAAGACCTTCCTCGAGCAGAACAACCAGCATCCGCGCACCTTGATCATCACGTAAAGGAACGAAGCGGTGAGCCCAGGGCATCGGGCTTCAGGCTACGGTTCTCGGACAGACACGGCAGCGGCCCTCCGGATGTGAAATCTGGAGGGCCGTTTGTCGCGTACGCGCGAACAAGTGTGAAGGCTCTTGGTACGGCGTCCTCGACGGGGACGATCCGCGTGCATCCTCAACTCAGTCGATCGCGAAACAATAGAACAGTCCGGCGCCGCCGGTGGCCACCAAATCTTCCTGGCCGCAGCCGCGTGACGGGTGCTCCGAGTTCCACGAGTTGACGCCGTCACCACGGCCGATGCGGTCGTGATGGCCCAGCATGGCGCTGCCGTCATCGCTGGACGTCCAGTTGCCGCACGAGCGGTCCTCGCCGGCCGGAAACGCGGTGCCGTCCGCTTGTGACCCGGTCAGGATATCGTGGCGATTGGGGTCGTCGCCGACGCCGTTCACCGGGTCCAGTCGCTCGGTGGTGGCGCGTTCCTTGTTCACGTTGTTGTCGTCGCTGTGCAGCGTGTCGACACTGGCCGCAATCAACAGCGCCTCGGCGTTGTACCAGGGACCCGTGCCGATCCGGTCGCGCGCGTGCACGGCGGGCCCCGTGTCCGTCGCCGAGGTGCTCAGATACGCGCGCCACGTATGGTCACCGGCATATTCCGCCTGAGCCAGCGCCTGGCAGTGGGCGTCGGCTCCCTCGAGACCCCCGAGGTCACCACCATTTCCTGGTCCGACACTGGTAATGAAGAATGTCGTGACCGACTTGGTGCCGCCCATCTCGATCATGTCCGGCACGGTCGTCTCCGTCTCCGGCTCCGGCAGCGCGGCGGGCGCGGTTGCGGCGGGCTCCGGCGCCGGGGCGTCGGCTGCACCGCACGCGACGAGGCCGACTGACAGGAGGCAGGCCAGACTGGGAATACCGAGTGTGCGCGTGAGGTGTGTCATCTGAGTTCTCCTGCCCGCTATTCTCCCTCGTCTCGCTTCCTGAGGAAACGTGGGAGCCGGCGGTCTTCAGACCGGCCGGGGGCGGGTCTGAAGACCCGCGGCTACGAAAGACGACTCGCCGTCGGTATAATCGCTCCATTCTCGTTACAACCGAACGGACGTTGGAGGTAGCACGACGGTATGGCACCGAAACGATTCTTGATCACGGGGGGGAGTCAGGGGATCGGCGCCGCGCTGGTCCGATTGGCGCGAGCGGCTGGGCACACCGTGGTGTTCACCGGCCGGCACGACGAGACCCTCACCCAGGTAGCGACCGAGACCGGCGCGTTCGGGCTCAAGGCCGACAGTGGCATCGACACCGAGAACGAGATGACGGTCGACGTCTGCCGGCAGCGTATGGGCGGCATCGACGTGCTGGTCAACAACGCCGCGTCCTGGTATGACGCCGCGATCGGTGAGCTCGACATCGACGCCATGCGCCGTCTGTTCGAGAGCAATGTCTTTGGGATAGTAGATCTGACGAATAGGGTGGTGCCGCTCATGAAGGCCCAGGAGCGCGGCGATATCGTCAACCTGTCTTCGACCTCGGGGACCAAGGGACGCAAGCTCGGCACCGCCTATGCCGCCAGCAAGTGGGCCGTGCGCGGTATTACCCAGTGCTGGCAGGCCGAACTCCGCCCTCATAGCATTCGGGTGGTGAGCATCTGTCCATCCGAGGTCCAGACGCGGTGGGGCGGTCGGGAAGGGCGTGACAATCCGAACAAGCTGTACGCCGTCGATATTGCCGAGACGATCATGGCCGTCCTGGCGATGCATCCGCGGGCATTCTGGCCCGAGTTGTCGGTGTTTGCCACGAACCCGTGGAAGGAAGGACCAGAGCAGGAATAGGTTGGTCGACGTGTTTCTGCAACTCAGAGAGGGGGCAGCGATGGTGGCGAGCACTGGGTGTGACGCACACGGGTATTGGTGGAGGTGTACCAGCGTCGTCGTGGCGGCTATCGCCTTCCTGCTGGGCGGCGCCGTTGGTGCCACCGCCCAGCCGCCTCCCGGGCTTCCGCCGTTGGCCCTGCCAGACGGTCCTCGTCTGTTCGAGACGGCCGAACACCCCCAGGTTCGCCTGGTCGTCGTGAGCCGTGGCCTGTCGCATCCGTGGGGTCTGGTGTTTCTCCCCGACGGGCGTCTCCTGGTCACGGAGCGCGAGGGCAGACTGCGTGTCATTCGTGACGGCGTGCTCGATCCCGAGCCGGTGTCCGGTGTGCCGGCGGTGCACGCCCGGGGGCTCGCGGGGCTGATGGACGTGGCGATCCATCCACAGTTTTCTGAGAACGGACTGGTCTACCTCACCTACTCCAAGCCGATGGGCCCGGCGGAGAACGACCGGGTGGAGGTGCGGGTGGCGCTCGCACGGGGTCGGCTGGATGGCATGGCGCTGCGAGACGTGCGCGATCTGTTCGTATCCGATCCGGTCGGCGGTGGCGGCACCGCGGCCTCGCGGGTGGTCTTCGGCCCCGACGGCACCCTGTTCATGACCGTGGGCGGCGCATTTGGCGCCACTGCCGGGGGACAACGCGCTCAGGACCCGGGCAACACGATCGGGAAACTGGTGCGACTCACCGACGACGGCGGTATCCCCGCCGACAACCCGTTCGTCGGTCGAGAGGGCCACCGGCCGGAAGTCTTCTCCTCAGGGCATCGTAATCAGCTCGGTCTAACCATTCACCCACAGACCGGGGCGGTCTGGGCGCACGAGAACGGGCCGCAAGGCGGAGACGAGGTGAACCTCATTCGAGCCGGGGCCAACTATGGGTGGCCGGTGGTCTCCCACAGTCGGGAGTACACCGGCGGTCGCGTGGCGGATCGGACCTGGCAGGAGGGGATGACGGCGTCCGAGATCGTCTGGTTACCGGCGATCGCCCCGTCCGGCATGGTCTTCTATGACGGCGATCGGTTTCCCGCGTGGCAGGGGAACTTGTTCGTCGGTTCCCTCAGAATCGGCAGCATCCGGAACACGGGTCATCTGCAGCGTATCGTCTTCAACGAACGGGGCGAAGAGGCACGCCGAGAGTCACTGCTGACGGAGCTCAGACAGCGGATCCGGGACGTGCGGCAAGGGCCAGATGGTCTGCTGTACGTCCTCACCGACGCCGACGAGGCAGCGCTCCTGAGGATCGAGCCGGTCGATTGAGCCCCTGCGGCGCAGGCCTTCAGGCCTGCGAGGCAAGGCGACGCTTACGGCGTTACCGTCACCGTGACATCCGAGTCGACGCCGAGGGCGCCGTCAGATGCGAGGCAACGCAACACATACGTGCCCGGCTCGTCAAAGGTGACTTCGGTGTCGAAGACGCCGTCCTCGGGGAGGGTGGGCGGATACCAGTAGTTGGCCCAGGGTGAGTTCGCGTGGACCCGGGTGTCTTCCCAGACTTTGATCTGGTCGGGGACGAATTCGACCGGCCCTGCGCCTCGATAGACATACCAGGACAGACGCAGTCCGGTTGCGCTCCCGACGGTGATCTGTCGCGGTTTCATCCATCCGGGGGGTACATCGGACGCGCCGCGACCGAACGGGTCTGTGCTCCTACGTGGTTCGCTGGCCTTGGGCACGCCATCGTCGGTGGCGACGGCCGTCAGCGTGAGCGGTTCTCCGACTCGGACAGTGCGCTCGTGGTCACCGCGGACGGCCAGTGTTGGCGCGATGTTGGCCCGGATGACCGGATTGGTCGTACCGGCGCCGATCGCGCCCTGTTCGGACGCCTTGATCAGGTCGTCGACCAACGAGTCGAGCCGGAGCGAGGCGTAGGCGCTCACCGTGGCACCGTTCGCCGTGAGCGTCCAGATCACTTCGTCCCGCTCGGTGAATCCTTCCGGTACCGGCACCCGAAACACGAAACGGTTGCGGCGGGGCAGGAAATGGGTCGGTTGCCCCTGGTCGGCCACTGCGGCGTTGAACCCCGGAGATTCGACGCGGCCGGTGCCTGGTTCGCCCAGTACGACGTAGTTGTCAGGCCCGATCGGGATATCCGGCTCCTGTTCCCAGTTCGAGTTCATGTAGCCGAACAGGAAGTATCGAGACCCGTCATCCTCTTCTTCCCAGCCTTCGAAGGCGGTCGACACCGGCTGTCCAGAGCGGTACGTGAGCTGCGCATCCGCAGCGGGCGCGGACAACAGCATGACGGCCACGGCCGGGAGCCCTACTGACGTGGCGACTCGTCGGAGCTTGACGGTCATTACTGCTGACCACCGGCGGCTTCCGCCGCGGCTCTCGCGGCCTCGGCGGCGGTCTCGGCCTCCTCGAGAGAGGTGCGAGCGTCTTCCACTTTCTTCTCGGCCCGTTCGACTTGGGCGGCCGGGCTCACCTCCTCGGGAATGACCAGACAGAGCGGGCACCCGATGACGTGGTCGTTCCGCGACAGGTTGTGCATCGCGCGGCGCTCGTTCATCGCCTCCTGGAACTGCTCGTCGTCCATCGAGACGCCATTGCCCAGGTCGATGAACATGTTCGAGACCGACCGGTTGCCAGAACCCTGCCAGTTGCGAGGGTCCGGCACGTTCTTGTTGGCCGCGGTGTTGTCCATCTCTCCGGTGATATGGAGGATCGTGCCCTTCGGCAGCAGCGGCTCGTAACCATGCGCATACTGATAGCCCCGCACCCAGTTGTGGTCATACCCCGCGCAGGTGAGCGTCTCGACGTTGATACCCCAGATGGCCTCCAGGCACATACGCGCGCCTGGTGCGTGCAGATGGGGTTCGAACGTCGTGATCTTCATGTTCTGCGGGAGCACGTAGTAAGCGTGGAGTTCCTGATTCTTCTTGTTCGCCTGGATGTCGATGTCCACCCCGTTCCCGAGCGGACGCAGGGCCCACCGGAATTTCGGCTCGTAGCCTTTCGGCTGGAAACGCCAACCGATCTCCAGACGCGATTTGGTGTCCTTGCCGTTGGAGTGCAGGTGGACCGAGTCCGACACGACCTTGCTGCCAGCGTGCAGCAACGGTGCCCCGTCCGGGTCGAAGACATCTGCGTTGCGACCTACTTCGTGGACCGGCCAGAACGATCCCCCGGTGGCCTTGCCATCCTCGCCCGTCGCCCGCGTGCTCCAGATCATGTGGTGGAAGATGAATCGGCCACCCACCGTCTCCCGCGAGTCCTCCGTGTCGAGCACATCATTGACCTCGCGAATCTCCACTGAGGCGACGTACCGGTCTTCTGTGATGCCCACGTCGACCGCAGTAATTTCGCCCCACCAGTCGGGGGCTTCACCGGCCATGATGAGCTCTTCGGTGACGGTGATCAGGTCCGGTTCGCCGGCTGTCCACACTCCGGCCCCACCGACCGGCTTGGGCGGCGGCATGTCGGCCGGATTCCCACGTGGCGCGCCGGCGTCGGCCCAGGCGGCCATTTTCGTCACCTCCTCGTCGCTGAGCGACGGGTCGAACTGATACTCCTGGATGCCGATGTTCTTCTCGACATACCACGG
>Ga0310124_10000628_pt1 | contig 24455 bp, 21 predicted proteins | sample CB11b_AW_Bot5_MG_FD_203507 | JGI IMG/M metagenome (GOLD analysis project Ga0310124, IMG submission 203507) | Marine microbial communities from Western Arctic Ocean, Canada - CB11b_AW_Bot5 | ecosystem: Environmental > Aquatic > Marine > Oceanic | place: Canada: Western Arctic Ocean | collected...
CGGGCCAGCCCCGATCACGTCCAGCGAGGCCCCCATGCCGGACTCGCTGGACGGGCTGCCGATGCCTCCGTTGCCCTACGTGCCGCAGATGGTTCCGCGCCCGGTCGACCTCGTCAAGCAAGCCTACGTGTTCGCTGCGCAGAATCCAGGCGTCCTCGGCTACGTGCCTTGCTATTGCGGATGCGAGAACAACGGCCACGTGTCGAACGTGGACTGTTTCGTCGGGTCGCGTGCACCGAACGGCGCGGTCGAATCGTGGGATACCCATGGTATGACTTGAACGCACTGCCTTGATGTCGCGCGTGACGCGATGCAAATGCATGCCCTCGGCGCTTCGGTTCGAGACATCCAGAACGGGATCATCAGCAAGTATGGGTCGGTCTATCCGACCTCGACACCGACACCCCCGGCGCCGTAGTCCGGCGCCGCGTACGGCCTCCAGCTGTCCCGTCAACGGGCGACCATGACAGGCCCACGGCCGCCGGTGCGCCGAACCGGCGGCTCCCAGACGGCACTCCTCGACAGCCTCTTCGCCTCGATACGCGCAGGCGTCTATCTCGGCTACCTGAACGACCGGGACGGCAGCGCCGGCGCGACCGTGGGCGCGAACCCGCATCTTAAACTGATGTTGGGGTTTGATTCCGACGCCGGCGCGGCGGATGTGCGCCCGTTCGCCGGCGACCGGTTTGTCGACCCACGCGCACGTTCGGCGTTCCTCACGCAGCTACGCCGGGACGGAGCGGTCAGCGACTACCTTCTCCGGCTTCGCCGCTCGGATGACAGCTCGATCTGGGTCGAAGTCACAGCAACCCTGCACACCGTTGACGACGACGGTTCGCGGCGGCTCGATGCAATCGTGCGCGATGTCAGCGAGCGCAGGAAGCTCGAGGACCAGGGGCGCGACCTGAGCCAGCAGCTTGGACAAGCCGAGAAGATGGCGGCCCTGGGGCAGACCGTCTCGGGCGTCGCCCACGAACTCAACAACCCGCTGGCCACCATTCTCACCTGGGCCGAACGACTGGCGGCCCGACCGGTTGATGCGGACACTCGACGCGGCCTCGAGACCATTCTGGGCGAGTCCGAGCGAGCCGCGAAGATCGTGCGAAACCTGCTGACCTTTGCCCGCAAGCGAAACACGACTCGGGCGCAGGTCGACCTGAACGCCATTGTGCGAGAGACTCTCGCGCTCCGGGCCTACGAGCAGCGGATTTCGAATGTGACGACGGTCGAAGCGTTAGCCCGGGGACTGCCCCAGTTGTTTGCGGACCCGCATCAAGTGAAACAGGTGCTGCTGAACCTGGTCATCAACGCCGAGCAGGCGATGCTCGCCGCGCACGGGCGGGGCACGTTGGTGGCGCGCACCTGGTATGACAGCACGGAAGACGCGGTGATGCTTGAACTGAACGACGACGGACCGGGGGTGCCGGAAGAGGTCCGGACGAAGATCTTCGATCCGTTCTTCACCACGAAGGCAGTGGGGAAGGGCACGGGGCTTGGGCTGGCCGTGGCCTACGCGCTCGTCGAAGAGCACGGCGGCCGCATTACCGTGGAGTCAGCGCCAGGCGCCGGGGCATCGTTTATTGTGTCGTTCCCAGCGGCAACCGGCATGCGTCAGACCCGCCCGGCGGCTGTGCCGGTGCCACCAGCCGCCACGGGTTCGTCGGTGTTGGTGGTCGAAGATGAACCCGCGTTGGCTTCGGCCGTCGCTGACGCGCTGACCGACGCGGGTTATCGAGTGGATCGGGCCGGAGATGGGGAGGAGGCGCTGGAACTGATTGCCGGCAAGGTCTACGACTTGGTGGTCTGCGATCTCAAGATGCCGCGGCTTGACGGGCCATCGTTCTATCGCATCCTGTCGAAACGGAAACCCGCGCTGGCCCGCCACGTCCTGTTCGTCACTGGAGACGTCGCCGGCACCGAGGCCGAGCGGTTTCTGCTCGAGTCGGGATGTCGGTGGTTGCTGAAGCCGTTTCGGCTGAACGACCTGCTGCGCGTGGCCCGTGACGTGCTGGGGTAGACCAGGACGCGCCGTTCTCAGGCGCTGCGGCGTAGCGATTTCTCGGTGCCTGTCGACGCGGCCCGCTTCACCGTCCTGGCTAGCCGTGCCTTGGCCATCTTCAGCGCCGGCGGCGACTTGGCCAACTCGTCTGACAAGGCGGCGGCCATCTGAGCCGGCTGCATGTCTGGCCCCAGCAACTTCCGGAGTCGCTGGACCGCACGGGCGTGGAGTTGTGAGACCCGCGACTCGTTGACGCCGATCTCGTTGCCAATCTCCTTCATCGTCACTTCGCCGTAGTAGTACAGCCCGACCACCTTCCGCTCGCGCCACGGGAGTGCCTTGATCGCGTCCCTGATCCGGGCCGCAATCTCGCCTGTCTCGCAGACTCGGTCGGGACCGGGTCGTTCGGCCGGCACCATGACCGGAGGCAAGTTCGCGCCGTTGACGGTATCGATGGTTGCCAGCGGTGATGTCGACTCGATCGTATTGATACGCACGATGGTGCGGCCGAGTCGAGCTTCGTCAGACCCCATGACCTTGGCGAGATCCGCCAGTGACGGTTCGCTGCCCAGTTCATGACGCAGCTTCTCCCGCGCCGCCTCCAATTCGCGGCGCACCCGGCGCACCCCTCGAGGCCAGGCATCCCGTCTGAGCGCGTCGATCATCGCCCCACGCACGCGGCGCTCGGCAAACGTCTCGAACTTGATGCCGCGCTTCTCGTCGAATCGGTTGGATGCATCGATCAGTCCGATCATGCCGTCCTGCACGAGGTCGCCGAGATCGATCGAATGGGGCATCGAGGCCGCCATGCGGCGGGCCAACGCCTCGACGAACGGAACCCCCGCGGTGACGCGGTCGTGGTCTTTGCTGTCAAGTGCCGGAACTGTCATGTTGCGATCGCCTCCGATATCTGTGCGGGGTGTCCCAGCCGGGACGTTCCGCTACACAGGTGGCAGATATAGCAATCGAGGTGCCACTGCAGGACAACGGCCCTGACCCAACGACTCCGGGCTCGCAGATAGCTACTAAGTAACTGTTGTTAAATGCTTTGTTATAGTTCTTGGTGACCGGATAGGACGCGCGCGGAAGATGGCAAACGTCTTGTAGAGTCAATATTTTGGCGATATTTAGGCGCTAATAGTCAAATTATTGGCGAAGTCTAAGAGCGTTCCGAGATGGCCGTGTAGAGGAGGGACGGGCGCCGATTACTTGTCTTGGCAGCGCGATCGGATGTGCTGAGCAGCGCTGATGGCCTCGACCGCGCTGGTCACGATCTGGGAGGCGCGAGACGAACTGGCGTCGTCGGTTGCCCGGGCCTCAAGCAACTCGGCATTGGCCAAGATGATGCCAAGCTGGTTGTTCAGCCGATGGAAGAGTGCGCCGAGATCGGTCGGCTGGTCCATCTGTAGTGGATCCGTCTGGAAGTGCGGGTACGGGACCTGGCTACGCATCGCCTTGGCGGATCTATCGGTCCGCCTGAACGGCCGCAACCTCGCTCGCTCCGGTATTCGGTTCCCGCCACAACGTATCGACGAAGATGCGGACCGACCCTCCGGCTGTCCGAACGTATTCGACTTTGCCGCTCGCGATCCAGTTATAGATGGTCCGACGGCTCACGCCGACCAACTCGCAGGCTTTCATGATCGAGATCGTTTTCCTATCCACTATCATCTCTGGCGCTCGCATCTGACCCACCGTTCCTGAAGTCCTCAACAGACTTTCCTGTGAGGCGGGCTCGAATAATGGTATCGGCACGGCACTCCGATGCCATTAGCACTACTTTGTCACCTTCTCAGCGGCGGATTCCGCTGGAAGCTGACGATTAGATTCACCAACTGGCGGTTGCCGCTGACGTAGAGCACCGCCATGGTCTCGCGCACCCAACAGCGGACGTGCGTGCGGCAAGGTAGGTCGTGGTGCGTCGTCGGATCGCATCCGTTCGAGTTGGAGAAACGTGAACGCCACCGCGGTGAGGACCGTATGATGCCCCCACCCGCGATAGCTCCGCCCCTCGAAGTGATCGATGCCGAGGTCATCCTTAAGCTCCCGATACTGTTGCTCGATCGGCCACCGGCTGCGGACCAACGTGACCAACTCGCGCAGCGCGGCGGTCGCGTCGTGGTTGAGCAGGTAGTATTTCCGTTCGTCGTCGGCCAACGAGCGCTCGCACAGCAGTCACCGGTCGCCCCGACTCTGGGCAGGGCGCACCCGAACGGCCGCGAAGCGGGCGGTCAACGGTCCTTTAGTGCCCGTGGCCCACGTGACGCGCCGCCAGGCGGTCTCGGGCAGAGCGCTGGCGATGGCGGTCGCCGTCCGGGTCCGGCGCGCACCGGGCGTCCACATCTTCAGCACCGACCGGATGGCCACGCCGTACCGCAGCCCGAGGCGCTCGACGCCCCGGCGAAACGCCGCATTCGACCCGTAATCGGCGTCCGCCACGACAGCCGTCCGTTGAAAGCCGGCCGTGAGGACCTGGCGGATATGGGCCAAGGCGATGCGCCACTTCTCGCGAAAGCGCACGCCGTCGGGAATCCGCGCTTGGGTCCGCCGCGCGGGATCGGTGAGCCATTCTTTGGGCAGGTACAGCTCGAAGCTGAGCGGCCACGTGAGGTGGTCGCCGAACAGCACGGTGGACACCGCTCGCTGTCGTTGAAGAGGCCTTCGAGGTACTGACTGGCCGCCGCGCGCTGCGGGTGCCGGCTGAAGCAGCCCGCGAACCGGTCCGTAAATTGGCCGAACCGCCGCAGGAGCGCTCGAGCCGTCACGCGCTGAAGCGTACGAAACTCTCAACATTTGTACAAGTATGAAGTTGTGGATCGTCGCGAACGGAACATTGGAGCTAACAAAGTAGTGTTAGGCCAAACGACTCTGGCCATCAGCGTTGGAATCTGACCCCATTTTCGCGCGCGACGGCCGGCAACTTGACCCGATCCAGTAGCGGTGTCAAAATGTTGACACTTAACGGTGTGGCCTGTCCGGTCGGGTTCACCCAACCTCTGTACCCCCACTTCAGCGAGGAATTACGTGGAGCAGGACATCCATCTCCTGATCGTTGAAGATGAGGCCGCACTACGAGAGACCACGGCCGAACGCCTGGGCGACCGCGGGTTCCAAGTCGTCGCGGTCGCCAGCGGGGAGGAGGCCGTCGAGCGACTCAGCGAATTCGCCTTCGACGTGGTGCTGACCGATCTCCGCCTTCCAGGCATAGACGGCCGGGAAGTGCTCGGTGCCGCGATCGAGCGCTACCCCGAGATCGTGGGTATCGTCATGACCGGCTTCGGCACCGTCAAGGACGCGGTCGAGGCGATCAAACGCGGCGCGGCCGAGTTCATCACCAAGCCGTTTCAGTTCGATCAGCTCCTGCACGTGCTCGCGTCGGCCCTCGAGCAGCGCCGGCTCCGTTCAGAGAACGCGTATCTGCGGTCACAACTGGAAGACCGCTATCGATTCGAAGGGCTCGTGGGCCGCAGCCGACAGATGCGGGAACTCTTCGACCTGCTCGAGACCGTCTCGGCCAGCAGCAGCACCGTGCTGGTGACCGGCGAGACCGGCACTGGCAAGGAGTTGGCCGCGCGAGCGATACACCACAACAGCCGTCGACGTACGCATCGGTTCGTCGCGCTGAACTGCAGCGCCGTCCCCGAGACGCTCCTGGAAGCCGAGCTTTTCGGACACGTGCGGGGCGCCTATACCGGTGCGGTCGCCAACCGCGCCGGTCGTTTCGAAATCGCCGACCGCGGCACACTCTTCCTCGACGAGGTCGGCACCATGAGCGTCGCCCTCCAGGCCAAGCTGCTGCGGGTGCTGCAGGAACGAGAGCTGGAGCGCCTTGGCGACACCCGCACAATCAAGATCGATGTCCGGGTCATTGCCGCCACCAACGCCGACCTGCCGCAACTCGTGCAGGACGGCCAATTCCGGGAAGATCTCTATTACCGACTGAACGTGATTCCAATCGGCCTCCCGCCGCTACGAGAGCGCCGCGAAGACATTCCCCTGCTGGTCCGCCACTTCGTCAACCGTCTCTCACAACAGCAGACGCCAGCCCGCGAAGTCACTGTCACCCAGGAAGCGATGCGCCGCATGATGGCCTATGGCTGGCCGGGGAACATTCGCCAACTCGAGAACGCGGTCGAGCGCGCCTTGGCTCTCGGTGGCGAACGCACCCAGATCGATGTCGGAGATCTCCCGCCCGAGCTCCAAGAGTCCGCGGCGCTGGAGCAACCCGTGGCCGTCGCCCTCCCGGAGGGCGGCGTCGACCTGCCCGCCTACATCGCGAACATCGAGCGCGGATTGATCTCGCAGGCGCTGAATGAGACCGACGGCAACAAGCAACGCGCGGCCCAACTGCTGGGACTGAAGCGAACCACGCTGGTAGAGAAAGTGCGCCGGCTGCGGCCATAGCCGGAGGGTGACACCTCGTAGAGCATGGTGGCCAGGCTCTAGCGCCGGCTACTTTGCGAACGGAAACAGCCTACCCGTCTCACTCATGTAATCCTCGTAGGCTTTGCCAAAAGTCGAGAGCATCATTGCTTCTTCATTCGGAAGGCGTACGAAGTACATCACGCAAAAGGTCATGACAACCGCCCAGCCCGCCAACCAGTTGTCGAGCAAGAGCGCCTGAGCGAGGCTGAAGAGCCAGATCGCGGCATACATCGGATGTCGGACGCGACGGTACACCCCGTGCCTTACGAGTTCGTGACCGCGTCGGGTCTCCAACGTCGCCGACCAGTTGAGGCCCAGGTCCACATGCGAACGCCAGAAGAGCCAAAGCCCGAACACCATTAGCACAACGCCGCCCGAGTGAACCCACACGGGAAGCTTGTAGTCCGCGAACGAGAACAGTGGCGTCAGCAGATAGATCACCGGAAACAGCAGGCTCGTGACGACCATGCCGGCCAACAGGGCCCTGTCGTGCAGACCAACTCGGCGGTTGATCGGTTGGTTGTGCTTCGTGAGAGTGGCAAACTTGCCGCGCGTCGTCACGTAGACCACGAATCCGATCGTGAAAACGATGTTCCAAGGCTGCGAGATCGCCACTGTGTTGTTGAGCTCAGCCGAAGCGTCTGTCGAGCCGTCCGTCCGGCCTCACGAGCCGCCCTCGGCCGAACCGTCCGAATCGTCGACCTGGCTCATCTCGCTCCGTGTGGTCACCGCCAGTGCCCGCACGAGGATCCCGGCCAGCAGCGCGAGGGTAAGGATGGTGTAGAGACGAGCATAGACAACTGGTTGAAGGTCAAGGAACAACCCACCCAACCCCGCGATGAGCGCCAGCAGCACGCCGACACAGACAAGCTCACGGCCAATGATTCTGTTGACCTCGAACCACACACGCCGGTCGGCGAGCGTCGCTTGAAGTCTGACGCCATAGAACGCATTGGGTCCGATCCTCCCCAATGCCAGCGGCACGGCGAGAGCGGAAATCAACAGGCTGACACCGGCGAAGATCATCGAGACATCCACCCTGCCATCACCCATACAAGCCTCTCCGGTGTGTCGAGCGAACGCGTGCTAGACCGGCCGGCTCTCCTGACGTAGACACCTCATGCACGACCGCCCGCAGCATCTCGGGTTCTCGCTACGTACGTACGGATGACAGACGGTGCCGTCTCCACCGGCCACACGTCGAAACCCTTCGCTTTCAGCCGATCGATCCCAGGTGCTGGCAGAAACGTTGTGATCAGTTCCAGCAAATCGCCGTCCTCGAGACGTCTGGCCTCGCGGATCACCCGATAGGCGAGCGCTCAGGCGAACAGCGGTAACGACTCGAACGACCCCTTGAGAATGGACGCCGAGTCATTGACGCCGAGCCACTCCTCGATCATCGTCGCGTAGACGCGGCGGAAGTCGGTGGTCATCTTCAGGTTGCCGTCGTCCAGATCGGTCAGGCTCGGGTGGCGGCCGTGCAGCCCGCCCTGGACTCCACTGCCGATCACAAACATCGGGGTCGCGGTGCCGTGGTCGGTGCCGAGGCTGGTGTTCTCTTCGACCCTGCGCCCGAACTCGGTGAACATCATGATCGCGACGTCGTCGGCGCGGCCGATGCGTTTGAGGTCTTCGACAAAGCCGCGGACCGCATCGGCGGTGTAGGTGAGCAGACGGGCATGAGGATCGGCCTGATGCACGTGCGTATCGAACGAGTTGCCCTGGTAGCTCACGTAGTAGAGCCGGGTGGGCATCTCGGCGTTGACGAGCGCGGCGACGCGTCTGAGCTGGGCCGAGAGCCCGCCGATGCCATAGTCGATCGGGGTGTTGTAGCCGGCGGCCGCTTCGCGCACGAACTGGGAACTCTCTACCGCGTTGGCCGCCGTGGCGGAGAGGAAGTCAAGGGCTGGATTGTCGGGCGCTGTCGGGTTCATCGCTTCAATCGCCTGCTTCTCCGCCTCGGACCCCACCCGCCGGAAGCTCCGTGGGTCGTTGAACACCAGCGGCTGATGGTTGCGCGCCTGCACCGCCAGCGACTGGCGGGTGCCGATGTTGACGATCATGTTGCCTTGGGCGTCGTGGTCATACGCCCCGTCGGCCAGCCGTCCCAGCCAGCCCAGCGGCTCCCCACCGTTGGGCACACCGGTGTGCCAAAAGCCCATGGACGAGAAATGGGACAGACTGGGGTTGTCATAGCCACAGCCGTGGACCACACCCATCATGCCGTCCGTGTAAAGACGCTCGAATCCGACCATGGACGGGTGCAGACCAAAGCCGTCTTCTATCTTGATGGCGTCAGACTCGCGGATACCGATGTTGGGTCGCGCGCGGTAGTACTCGTCGTTACCGAACGGCACCACGGTGTTCAATCCGTCGTTGCCACCTGACAGCTCCACTACCACCAGGATGCGCTCCGGGTTCGCTTCCATGCTGGTGCCGAGGAGCGCCTCGGCGGTCAGGGCCTCGGTGGTGCGACTCATCAACAGCGGCAGACCGGCAGTCACGCCGACGCCGTAGAGCCCCTTGCGTAGAAAATCGCGTCGCGAGCATCCGCAGCGGTTGAGATGGCGAATCGTCATGGTCTTGTCTCCCTAGAGTCCCCGTCCTACGCGAGTTGGTATTCCGGCGCACTCAGCACGAGATAGAGCAGCGAGCGAAGCGCCAGTTCTTCTTGCGGGCCAGGCGCGGCGGGCAAACGGTCGCTACCCAGATCGTCCTGTAGCCGGTCGACCAGCACCGCGCGGGCGGCGGGCGCGAGCGGCACACGCAGGAAGCGGTGCACGAAATGATCGACCGCGGCCTCGACGGTGGTGGCGCCGACGCCTTGCAGCATGCCGGCCAGGTCGAGATCGGCGGTTCGGCGCGGAATGAGATGCAACCGATCGTAGGCCATCACATACCCCATGTAGCCGCCGTACCGCGTGTTGTAGTCTTCGTCGCGGTCGGCCATCTGGCTGGACTCAGAGTCGCCCTCTTGAGTGGCGGCCGTGATGTTCATGCCTCGATCCATACGTGCGCCGACCTGCGCGTAGATGCCCGGCAATGCGCGGTCTGGCGCCCAGAAGCCGTCGGTATCTGGCAGCAGCACCCCGCGAAACAGATTGCCTCGTTCCAGCAACAGCGCCGGGGTGATCCAGACGCGGCCGCCAGCCCAACCCGCGACGTTCGGGGGGTTGAACAACGTCTGTCCCAAACCGGCCGTCAGTCGGCCAAAGTCTGGAATCGTGGGCAGTTCCGTCAGCCCCAGCTTGCGATACGTCGAGACCACCAGATGCACCGGGCTCTTGATCTGGGTGGCGTACGAGGCCGGGCTGTAGAAGTCTCTGGACAGGAAGATGCGCCGCAGCAGCGGCCGCAACTCGTAGCCGGACTCGCGGAAAGTCTCGGCCAGAGCCGTCCGGATACCATCGTCCAGGTCCTCGCGCACGAAATACCGATACAACTTGGCACCGATGTATTCCGCCGTCACCGGGGTATCGAGAATGATGTCGATGATGTCGTCGCCGTCCCAAGCGCCAGTGCGACCCAGAAACGTCTTCTCGTCGTCGTCGTGGGTCGCCGCGTCGAATTGGAACTCGAGCACGTCGTTCGTCCACCCGGTGAAGGCGCGGGACGCCTCGCGGATGTCCTGTTCCGAGTAGTTGCCCACCCCCATCGTGAACAGCTCAAGCAGCTCTCGCCCGAAGTTCTCATTGGGATGGCCCTTCCGATTTTCGCCATTGTCCAGATACACCAGCATCGCCGGATCGGTCAGAATCCCCGACAAGAGGTCGCCGAAGCTCTCCCCCGCGTTAGCGCGCAGCATCTCGTTCTGCCGGAGCATCATCCGCGTGTCGCGGACCTTGGTGTTGCCGGTCGCGAAATGCCCGTGCCAGAACAGAGTCAGCTTCTCTTCGAGGGGACGGCGGGTGACGAGCATCCGCTCCGCCCACCAGACCGCCAGCCGCTGGGTCTCGATGGCATTCGACCGCAGCCCGAAGAAGAACTTGTTGACGACCGGCTGGAGCCGACGTGACTCGCCCTCCGGCAGCACCTCGACCCCCATTGACACGCCGGTCTCACGCGCGATGCGCACGGCGTCGGCCCGACTCTTGGGGAACGGGTCCATCGCGGCGTCCCAGATGGGAGAGGCCTCAAAGGCGGGTGTCGCGCTGTTGTCGACGTCGGCGAAGTTGACCAACTCGTCGACCGCCTGCTCAGGCGTCATCGCCGCTAGCCGCTCGATCTCGGCCGGCGTGGCCCCAAATCCCGCGCGCTCTATCAGATGCGCCGCCTTGTCGTAGTCCCAATCGGTCGCCGCGATCGGGTGCAGATCGTTGACCCAGCCCGCCGGGCCTGACCCGGCCGCGGTAACCACGGCGACCGCCACGGCGGCCAGCAAAGCGCCGCCGAAAATCCAGGACACGGGCCGTATGAGCGCCTGACACCAGCAGACAGAGCCAGGGGCACCCGGTTCGAAGTCGCTACGCGTCGAATGCACCGCCTTCATCGGCGACCTCCGGTAGGAAAGGAACGGTTGTTCAAACGCCGATCATACGTCAAGCACGGGTAGGATCGGCCGATCCGCGCATTCGAGGCAGGGCGGTTTCCTGACGAGGCGTTCGTCTGGCAAGGCGCAAGGAGGGAGCAGCCAGGCGGGCTGAGACCGACGAAGCAACGACGTCCAGGCGGATGCCTCGTCAGGAAACCGGGTCTCGGTGGACGGTGTCGGTGGTGAATGCGGGCGTGCACACCGCCACATATTCGGCCCCACCCGGATCGGGGCTGCTGTAGCGCACCCATTCACCTGGTGCCGTCACCACGGCCTGGCCGGCCCGCACGTCGCACGAGCCCGCTTCGTGCTCGACTCGCAGCATCCCCCGAAGCACGACTGTGATCTCTTCGAACTCTGGACGCTGTCCCGGCTCGAGCCACCCCTCCGGCGACACCATGCGCGCCACGCTCACCCCATCGTGACCGCTGTTGACACGTCCGGCGTACTCCTCGATCCGCTTCGGGAGATTGCCCGCCGCCTGGATGACCGTCGGACTCTCGATCACTCGGGGCATGCATACCTCACGGCCTCGGTTTGACGAACCGGCACTGACGGCGGGGGACCGTCAACCTGGAAATGGTCACGAATGATGCCGCGCAACTCGTCAATAGAGCCGGCGTGATTGATCGCAATGCGAAGCCGCGACCCACAGCCAAACCCCTTGGTGTACCACGACCCCAGCGCCCGCAGCTTGTTGATGACCCACCGCTCACGGGTGGCGGCGCTCCGGCGCTTCGGTCCGGCCTTCAGGTTCGCCTCGGCGCGGTGGCGAAACCCCTGCGCCTCGTCCTGGCCCTCTGACAGCAGCAGGTCGATATAGGTCAGCAGGAACCGACCGCGGTCCTCCGATGGCACGGAGGACGCTGTTTCCCCGCACCGCAGCCGGTGGGCCTGCTCGAAGATCCAGGGATTGCGCAACGCGCCCCGCCCCACCAGCACCCCGGCCACCGCCGTGTCCCGCATCCGATCCACGGCATCTTCCGGCGCCACGCAGTCGCCGCTGCCAAACACCGGAATGGACACCGCGCGGGCGACGTCGTCGATGAGACCCCAATCGGAACGACCGGAATAGGACTGTTTCGCCGTTCGCCCATGCACCGCAACGGCGGCGGCCCCGGCCTGCTCCATCAGTCTCGCCACGGCCGGTGCGTTGACATGGTCGTCGTCCCACCCGGCTCGCATCTTGACGGTCACGGGAATGGACACGGCCTCAGTCATCGCCGCCACGACGGTCGCCGCATGTTCCGGCGTCCGCATCAAACTGCATCCGGCTTGGTGCTTGGCGATCTTTGGCACCGGGCAACCCATGTTCACGTCCACGATGTCGGCGCCCAGCCCCTCGACGATACGGGCCGCCTCGGCCATCGTCTCCGGCGTACCGCCGAAGATCTGAATCGACACCGGTCGCTCTTCTTCCGTGTACTCGGCGTATTCGAGGGTCCGATCGATACCCCGCACGAGCCCTTCCGAACTCACCATCTCGGTCACCACGAGCCCACACCCGCCGCGCCGCTTCACCAGCCGCCGGAACGCCGTGTCGGTCATGCCAGCCATCGGCGCCAGTGCAAACGGCGACTCCAATGTGACCGACCCCACTTTGACAGCGCTGGATTTCATAGAACTAGAAACTCCCTCACCGAGCGCAGTGTCCTGGCGAGGCGTTCGTCTGGCAAGGCGCAAGGAGGGAGCAGCCAGGCGGGCGGTGACCGACGCAGCAACGCCGCCAGACGGACGCCTCGCCAGGACACCTAGTACGCCTTGACGTCGGCGGCATCGACTTCAACCGACACGGCCTGGCCGATCAGGTCGACTGACAAGACGAGCCTGGCGTGAGCGCCCTTGCGAACGAGGCGCCCAACCACCCCCTTGAGCGCGCCATGCACCACTTCGACCCTCATCCCCTCGTGAATGAGGGGGCACGGGTCGTACAGCAGTTCGGTGTCGACCAGACGCCGGATGTTCTCGAGCTCCGCCGGCGCGATGGGGGCCGGCTCGCCGTCGAACGACACGATGTTCACGACACCGGTGCAGCGGAGGACACCCAACCGCTGCGCGGCATCGAACCGCGCGAAGCAGTAGCCGGGAAACAGTGGCCAGGCGATTTTCTTGCGTCGGTCCTTCCACCGGCTCCACCGGGTAATGGTCGGCAAGAACGTCTCGACCTGCTTGCGCTCGAGCTGCTCGCGCACGACGTGTTCGTGCCGCGACCGGGTCCAGAGCGCGAACCAGGGAGCCAATTCGACAGCAGCCTCTGGTGAGACGGGCACAGCAGTCACGTCCGGAAGAGGAGTCGTCACGTGGGGCGTTTCGGCCTCAGAGACCACTGGCAGCCGCCCGAGCGGCCACAAACGCCTCGTAGACTTGTCTCAGCGCGTCATCCTTCCACTCGATGATGGCCGCCTCGCGCAAGTCCGCCAAATAGTCGTTGAGCTCTTTGTCTTGTCGGCTCTCGGCGACGGAATTGACGATACTGGCTCGAATCTCGTCGAACTCCATCGGCGCCGCCGGCGTCATCGCCTCGAGCTTCAAAATCTGATAGCCGGCTGCCGTCTGTTCGACCGCACCAACGTCGCCCACTGCGAGCTGCTCGACACGCGCGCGCACCGCCTCGGCCAGATCCGTCAGGTTGATCGGCCCAATCTGGCCACCATTCGCGTTCGACGCGGCCGTGGACACTTCGGACGCCACCAGTGCGAAGTCTTCACCTCCCAGCACCCGGGAGTGCGCGGCCTCGGCCGTCGCGGCCGCGCGTTCGGCGCCGGCCGTCGCGAGGGGCCCGGTGCCTTCCGGCGTGGCAACCACAATCTCGCGGAGCGTCACGGTCGCCGGGGTGGTGAACTCCTCCAGGTGATCGTCGTAGTACTCCCGGGCTTCGGTCCCAGTCATCACGATGCGACTGTTCACCTCCGCGTTGCGTACCTGCTGGATGAGCATCTGCTTCTCCAACACATCCCGCAACGTGAGCATCGTCATCCCGTCGGTTTGGGCGAGTGCTTCCTCGAGCTCCTCGTCGTCTTCGAAACCGTTTTCCACCATAATGCCGTCGACAACTTCGTTGAACTGGTCGTCGCTCAGCGAAAAGCCCATCTCACGGCCTCGCTGCTCCAGCAGCATGTTGTCCACGGTATTGGCGAAGAGCTCCGGCGTCATCTCCCGCATGACCCGACGCAGCTCGGCGTCGGTCTGCGGTGGGTTCGGGAGGCCTTGTATGCCGGCAATCTGCGCCTCCTCGAGGTCAGTCTGCGTCACCAGGTCGCCATTGACCTTCACCAGGATTCGTTCGACGACGAGGGCCCCGGACACGTTCGAAGACAGGCGAGGAACCGCCTCGTCTGGCACCGATTGCGCCTGGGCCGCACCGGTCCCCAGGACGGCAACCGCGACCATGATTCCAAAAGTGCGTGTCTGCATACCAGTTCCCCTTGTCACGATTCTATCGTTTCCAGGCCGCGCAACTCCACCAGCAGGTCGCCGACCCGCGCCAGCAGCTGCCCGACCCCTTCGCGATCCCGCTCGGCCCGCTGGAAATCGACGCGCGAGAACCCGGCGCGTACATCCTCGGTGCGGGCTCGAGCCGTCCACCAGGACAGATGGCTGGATTCCGTGGGTGTGCCCCGTTCTTGCAGGTCCATGGTGAGCATGGACGGCGGCTTGAGCAGGACATCCGCACGCCGCTCGACGAATCGAATCAACCGCACCGGATCCACCGTGGTCGTCGGCCTGAACTTTAGGACGAGCAGCTGCCCGTTTCGGTCGAGAGTTTCCACGCCCAGGTGGTCGGCCAACAGACGCATGCGACCGTACTCGACCAGCGTGGCCACCGACGGTGGAATCGGACCGTAGCGGTCACACAGCTCGTCCAGCAAGGCGGTGAGGTCGGGCTCGACGCGGGCGCCGGCCACCCGGCGATACACGGTCAGACGCTGGTTCGTGTCGGGCACGTACTGTTCGTCGATCTTGAGGTCGAGATTGAGGTTCACGGTGGCCCGTAGCTCGTCCTCGAACTCCTCGCCCTTGAGTTCCCGCACCGTCTGTTCGAGCAGCTTGACGTAGAGGTCGAACCCGATCGATTCGATATGGCCACTCTGCTCGCCGCCTAGGAGGTTACCGGCCCCGCGAATCTCGAGGTCGAGCGCGGCAATCCGGAAGCCGCTCCCGAGGTCGCTGAATTCGCGGATGGCGGTGAGCCGCTGGCGAGCCACCGGCGACAGCGACCCCTCCGGCGGAACCAGCAGATACGCGTAGGCTCGTCGATCCGAGCGTCCTACCCGCCCCCGCAGCTGATACAGCTGCGCGAGACCGAACCGTTCTGCGTGGTTGATGATGATGGTATTCGCGTTCGGAATGTCCAACCCGTTCTCGATGATCGTGGTGGCCAGCAGCACGTCGTACTTGTGCTGCACGAAGTCCACCATGCAGCGTTCGAGCTGGCCTTCCTGCATTTGCCCGTGCGCCACGGCGATCCGCGCGTCCGGCAAGAGTCTCGCAAGGAGCTCGCCCATGGCGTAGATGGACGTCACCCGGCTGTGCAGGAAGAACACCTGACCGCCACGTTCGAGCTCCGTGCGGACGGCTCGCGCCACGATCTGGTGGTCGAAGCGGACGACGTTGGTCTGGATGGCCTGGCGGTCCTTGGGGGGGGTCTCGATCACCGACATGTCGCGAATCCCAACGAGCGACATATTCAGCGTGCGCGGGATCGGCGTGGCGGTCATGGTCAGGACGTCGACGCGGTGCCGCATCTGCTTGATGCGTTCCTTGTGGGCCACCCCGAAGCGCTGCTCTTCATCCACGACAAGGAGGCCAAGGTCGCGAAACACGACATCCTTCGACAGCAGTCGATGGGTCCCGACGATGATGTCCAACTGGCCGTTCGCCAGTGCCTCGAGCGACTGCTTCTGCTCGGCCCGCGTCCGAAACCGGCTGACCAGGTCGATTCGGACGGGAAAGGCCGCAAACCGGTCGGTCAACGTCTTGTGGTGTTGGAAGGCCAGGACGGTCGTCGGGGCGAGCAACCCGACCTGTTTGCCGTCCATCACCGCCTTGAACGCCGCTCGCATGGCCACTTCCGTCTTGCCATAGCCGACGTCGCCACACAGCAACCGGTCCATCGGTGTCGACCCTTCCATGTCGCGCCGGATGTCGGTGACGGCTGTCTGCTGGTCGACGGTCAGTTCGTACTCGAACGCGTCGTCAAATTCCCGGTGCCAGTGGGTGTCGACACTGAACGCGTGCCCCGACACCGCCTTGCGAGCCGCATACAACTTGAGCAACTCTTCGGCCATGTCCCGCATGGCGCCGCGGACCTTGGTCTTGGTCTTCGCCCACGACGTGCCGCCGAGGCGGTCGAGCGTCGCCTTCGTCGACCCGGTGTACTTCTGGAGCAGGTCGAGCTGCTGCACCGGCACGAACAACTTGTCCTGCCCGCCGTACTGCAGCTCCATGAACTCGTGCTGCTCGAGCCCGACCCCGATTTGCTTGAGGCCGACAAACATGGCAACGCCGTGGTCCACGTGCACGACGTGGTCGCCGACCTTGAGGTCACGAAAATCAGAGAAGAACGAACGAGCCGGGCCGGCGCGGCGTGCCCGCACGCGGCGGTCCTCGTCGAACACGTCCGGCTCGGCGAAAAGCTGCAGTTGAGCGTCTGGCAGTCTGAAGCCGCGGGTCAAGTGTCCCGTCGCCACGAGCAACGCCGCGCCCATGGTCTCGTCCGCTTGATCGATCGACAGCGCCCGCAGGTCATAGTCGGCCAGGATCTCGATCACCCGCTCGGCCCGACCGGGCGTGCCAGCCACCAGCAACGCGGTCTCGCCCCGCTCCCGGGTGCGGGTCAGCTCGGCGGCCCAGTCGGCGAGGCGACCGTGGAACTCGACGACCGGCTGACACGCCACATGCTGGACGATGTCCGCGGTGTCCTGGTCCTCCCACAGTTGCTCCAGCCGGGTTGCCGCGTCGAGCCAGGCACCGAGGGTTGGCCAGTCGACGAGCAGCGCCTCGGGAGACAGCACCGTCTCACCGCGCTCCTCGGCGTCGGCGAATCCGGTGGCCGCCTGCGACAACCGGGCTTCGATGATGCCCCTCGATTCCTCAGCTTCCGACAGGAAGATCCGGCCCGCCGGCACGCCGAGCAGATAGTCTCCAAGCCAGGCCGATCGATCTGGCTCGGCGCCGTTGAGCTCCGCATCCGCCTCAAACGTCTCGTGCAACGGCACAATATCGGCGCGGTCGAGCGTCTCGGTGGAGCGCTGTGTGGCGGGGTCGAACCGCCGCAGCGACTCGAGGCTGTCGCCGGCGAACTCGGCCCGGATCGGTTGGTCGTCGCCGGCTGGGAAAAAGTCGACTACCCCACCGCGAATACAGAATTCGCCGTGCGCGTCGACGGGGTCTTCCGGTGTAAAACCCGCATCGGCGAGCCGGTCACTCAGGTCGGGCGGTTCGAGCAACGCGCCCACGGTAAGGCCCTGGCCGGCCCGCAGCAATCTGGCGGGCGGGCTCACTCGGGGGAGCAACCCGGCGGCGGCGATTACCACGATCCGAACCGAGCCGTCGGCCAGCCCATGCAGCGCCCGGCCGCGAGCCGCCGCGACTTCGAAATGGGGTGCGAGTCCGCGATAGGGATCGACTTCATGGGACGGGCACGGGAGCACATGCCGCCGCAGCTCGTGGTCCGACAACCCTTCCAGACCGCCGAGGAAGAAACGGACGTCGGCGAGCGTCTGCTCCACAGCGGCGTCGTTCGGTACGATGACGGCTACTACGCCGTCGGCCGCCGCGGCCGCGACCGCGAACCCCTTCGCGGCCGGTGACAGACCGGACACCCCGCGACCGCCGGCGCCAAAACCAGACTGCGAGGCCGCCCGCTTGAGCAACGCTTGCAGGGTCAGAGATGTCGTAGACACGGGGTGCTCGGGTCAGCGCTGCGGCGGGGGTCCAGGACCAGGACGAGGTCTGTCCGGTCAGACCCGCTCACTCGGTTGTTGCGTCCTCGGCCGCTGAGGTGGTCGCATCGGTCGTCGCCGGTGCCGGGTCGACGGCGGGGGCCACGTCCGAATCATCGGTGTCCGGTTTGAACTGGACGTTGTCAGAGAAGCTCCACTCGTGATGCGGCCGATAGATGCCCACGTCCTTGGTCCTGGACTTCACACGAAAGGTATAGAGCAAGCGGTGGTAGTCGTAGGAAAATCCGTCGCGCTTGTGCGCGGCCACGTCGAGCTTGTAGGTACCCCCCACCAGATCCAGTCGGTCGATGACAAACGAGACTGTGGCCTCGCCCTTCAACGATCTGGACGTCATCTCTTCGATGTGGGTGTTGGTCCCGTAACAACACACTCCGTCGTTACTGAAGATGCTGATCCCGAACGCAAAGTCGTCGACCTCGATGGGGGCGCTGACCTGCATGCGAATCGTCAGGCGCTCGCCGGTGTGAAAGACATGCGCCGGTCCGTGGTCTCCCTCGAGCGTCACCCTGTTAATTCGAACCCCACCGGATCCCCACCGGCCCTCTTTGGCCACGAACATGTTGTCGGGTTGGGCATCGTCGTCCGCCGCGTCGGTGTCGGTCGCCTCGTCGCTCTCCGGCTCCGATTCCGACGCCGGTCCTGCCGCCGGCTCGGGTTCGACCGGCTCGGTGACGACTGGCTCGGGCGGGGCCGACACCGGCGTTTGTTGCGCCTTCGCGTCCTGAGCGGCAAGCAGGAGATCCTCGGCCCGCTCGACGTCGGACAGATACATCTGCACGACCCGTTTGGGGTCGCCGACCAGACGGTTCTCTCCCCTCTCGATCCACAGTGCTTCGTCGCAGAAGCGCTCGACCATCGACAACCCGTGGGTGACCAGCAGAATGGTCTTCCCTCGACGCTTGAACTCTGAGAACTTGTCGAGACACTTCAGGCTGAAGCCCTCGTCGCCCACCGCCAGCACCTCATCCACGAGCAGGATGTCCGGGTCGACGTTGATCGCCACGGCAAACCCCAGCCGCATATACATCCCGGACGAGTACGTCTTGACCGGCGCGTCGATGAAGTCTTCCATCTCCGCGAACTCGACGATCTCGTCGAAGCGTCTGGTGATCTCCCGCCGGGACAACCCCAGCATCACGCCGTTGATGAAGACGTTCTCGCGACCAGAGATCTCTGGATGAAAGCCGGCTCCCAACTCGATGAGTGCCGACACACGTCCGTTGACGCGAACGGCGCCACTCGTCGGCTTGGTGATACCAGCGACGAGCTTGAGCAGCGTGCTCTTCCCAGAGCCGTTGCGCCCGATGACGCCGTAGGTCACGCCCTTCCGGATGGTGGCCGACACATCCTTCAGCGCGAGGAACGACTCCTCGGGACGGAGATCCTTCGCCAGGCTGCCTGTGAGCAGCGCACTCTTGAGGGTGGCGTAGCGCCGGGAATGCCCGTGACGCCGGTACACCTTGGTAACGTGGTCGAGTTCGATCGCGGCCATGGGTCCGTGTCTACACTTCCTCCGCGAACGAGTCGCGGAGCCGGTCAAACAGCCAGTATCCCAACAGAAACAGCACGGCCCCGGCGACACCCAGGGCGAGCAACCACTTCCAGTGGCCGAACGGTCCGCGGTAGAAAAAGATCTCCTGGTAGGAGATGGCGAGATGCGCGAATGGATTGAGGTCCATGAACGGTTTCGCCTGGTCAGGCAGGAACGCCATCGGATAGATGATCGGGGACGCGAACATCCACAGCGTGAGCAGGTTCGCCAGCAGGTCCTTAATGTCACGAAAGTGCACCGTCAGGGCGGAGAGCACCATCGCGAGACCCAAGGTCAGGATGAACTGGACCGACAGCACCAGGGGAAACCAGACCAGCTCCGCTGGATCCAGGGGCATCGAGTAGTAGAGCAGGAAGCCGACAAGAATCGGCAGGCCAAACAGAAAGTGCACCATGTTCGAAATGACTGAGACCACGGGCAGAATCTCAGCCGGGAACATGACTTTCTTGATCAGGTTGCCATTGATGATGAGCGCGTTGGCCGCGTCCATCAGTGACGAGGAAAACCAGGTCCACGGCAGCAGTCCGCAGAACATAAAGACCGCGTAGGGCTCGACGTTGACTTCCTCACCCCGAGGCATGATGTAGGTGAAGACGAACGAGAAGACCAGCAGAAGCAGGAGCGGGTTGACGAAGGACCAGAAATACCCGAGCACCGAACCGCGGTAGCGCGCCTTGAGCTCGCGGACGACGAGGGTCTGGATGAGGGCCCGGTAGCGGAAGAGCTGCCGCAAATTAGCCAGCATGGACTTCGAGCACGACGACGGTCACGTTGTCGGGTCCTCCCCCGTCGTTCGCGCCCTTGATCAGGGCGTGACACAGGGCGTCGAGGTCAACCTGTTGCTGCAGCACCTCGCCGATCTGGTCATCGGTCAGCACGGCGAACACGCCGTCTGAGCACAACAGCAACCGGTCCCCTGGTTCCAGCGACAGTTCACGAATGTCGACCTCCAGCTCTTCCGAGCCGGAGAGCGCGCGCGTCACGATGTTACGCCAGGGATGCGCTCGCGCCGCGCTTTCGGTGAGCGTGCCCGCCCGGATCTGTTCTTCGACCCAGGAGTGGTCGCGAGTCAATTGATCGAGCTGTCCCTCGTGTGACCGATACACGCGACTGTCGCCCACATGGGCCAGGGTCACCACACTATCGGCGATGAGCGCCGCCACTGCCGTCGTGGCCATGCCCCGAAGCTCGGTCGAGGCCGCGACCTCGGTCGAGATACGACGGTCCGCCATCTGGAAGCCGGCATCCAGACGGTTGGCGTTGACGCTCTGGTTCGGGTTGAACGGGATGGGCCAGGTCTGGTCCGAAGACACCGACACGGTCGCTTCCACGAAGGCCACAATACCCTCGATGGCGGCCTGGGACGCCACTTCTCCCGCGGCGTGTCCGCCCATGCCGTCGGCCACGACAAACAGCCCCAGGTCTTCGCGGACGGCGAGGTTGTCTTCGTTGACCGAGCGCCGCAGGCCCTTGTCCGTCGCCGAAGCAACCGCAATGCGCATAGGCTCGTATCATGTCGGGTCGCGCCCCTGGGCGGGAGGCTTACCCTTGATTTCTGGCGCGGGTCGCGACTCGTAGCCGAATTAGTGATTTCAGCATGGCGATTCGCGCACGTTCGAAGTCCATGTCGAGCACCGGTGTGTCCAGCCGTCCCTTGGCGCGATGTTCGGCATCCTTGGCGCGGGTGACGTCGATTTCCTCGGCCGACTCGGCGATCTGCGCCAGAATCGTCACCCGATCCGGCTGCACCTCGGCGAACCCAAACGACACGGCGACGTAGGATGTTTCCCGACCACGACGGTACCATAGCTCACCGACCTGAAGCGTGGCCAGAAGTGGGGTGTGGCCCGGCAGCACACCGAAGGACCCTTCGGCGCCTGGGATCTGCACTTCGTCGATCTGCTCGCTGACGACGGCACGCTCGGGCGTGACGATCTCGAGGGTCAGATGGTCAGGTAGAGGCATGGTTTACGCCGCCTCGCTCTTCATCTTGTCCGCCTTCTCGATCGCCTCGTCGATGCTGCCCACCAGGTAAAACGCCTGCTCTGGCAGGTCGTCGTGCTTGCCGTCGACAATCTCCTTGAACCCACGGATCGTGTCGGCGATCGACACATACTTGCCTTCAAGCCCGGTGAACTGCGTGGCGACGAAGAACGGTTGCGACAGGAACTTCTCGATGCGGCGTGCCCGCGACACGGCAAGCTTGTCTTCCTCCGACAGCTCGTCGATACCGAGAATGGCGATGATGTCCTGGAGGTCCTTGTAGCGCTGGAGCACCTGCTTGACCTCACGGGCCACGTTGTAGTGTTCGTCCCCAATCACGTTCGGGTCGAGAATGGTGGACGTCGATGCTAGCGGGTCAACCGCCGGGTAGATGCCCTTCTCGACGTAGGCGCGAGACAGGTTGGTGGTGGCGTCAAGATGGGCGAAGGTCGTAGCCGGAGCCGGGTCGGTGTAGTCATCAGCCGGGACGTAGATGGCCTGTACCGAGGTAATCGACCCCTGCTGGGTCGAGGTAATCCGCTCCTGCATCGCTCCCATCTCGCTAGCCAGCGTGGGCTGATAGCCCACCGCAGACGGCATGCGGCCGAGCAATGCGGAGACTTCTGACCCAGCTTGCGTGAACCGGAAGATGTTGTCGATGAAGAGGAGGACGTCCTTACCCTCCGCATCGCGGAAGTACTCGGCGACGGTCAACGCGGTCAACCCGACCCGCTGTCTGGCACCCGGCGGTTCCGTCATCTGGCCGTAAATGAGGGCCACACGTGACTTGTCGCGGTCTTCAACGTTGATGACACCGCTGTCTCGCATCTCGTGCCAGAGGTCGTTGCCTTCACGGGTCCGTTCGCCAACACCGCCGAACACCGAGACCCCGCTGTGCTTGAGCGCGATATTGTTGATGAGCTCCATGATGAGCACCGTCTTGCCGACGCCCGCTCCACCAAAGAGGCCGATCTTGCCGCCCCGCACATACGGCTCGAGCAGGTCGATGACCTTGATGCCGGTCTCGAACATCTGCCGCTCAGTTGATTGATCCACCAGCTTCGGAGCCGGGCGATGAATCGGCCACCGCTCTTTCGTTTCGACCGGCTGGTCCGGGAAGTCGACCGGCTCGCCCAGCACGTTGAGTACCCGGCCCAGCGTCTCCGGGCCCACGGGCACCGTGATCGGCTCACCGAGGTCGACCGCCTCGACGCCTCGCTGCATGCCATCGGTCGGCTTCATGGCCACAGCGCGCACCCGGCCTTCGCCCAGGTGTTGCGCCACCTCAGCGATGATGTCGATGTCAATTCCACTCGCGCTGGTCTTGACGTGCAACGCGTCGTAGATGGCGGGCAGGCGCCCCTGGAACTCGACGTCGATGACCGGGCCAATAATCTGGACCACCTTGCCGACATGCTTTTCCGCCGCTGTTTCGTTCGCCATGCTCTGTGCGTCCTTCTGACTTGGAGTTATATCGCTTCGGCCCCGGACACGATCTCGATGATCTCGCCGGTGATCTTCGCCTGCCGCACCTTGTTCATGTAGAGCGTGAGGTCGGCAATCATCTCGGTGGCGTTCTTGGTGGCCGCTTCCATAGCGGTCAAGCGCGCCGCATGCTCAGCCGCGGCCGATTCGAGCAGCGCGCGGTAGAACTGGACTTCCACATGACGCGGGATCAAACTGTCGAAAATCTGGGCCGGGTCCGGTTCATACAAGTAGTCGGGCAACCGTTCGCCGCCGGGGTCACCGCTGGCGAGTGGTTTTATCGGCAAGACCTGATTGACCACGACCTGTTGCTGGAGCACGTTCTTGAACTCGTTGTAGACGACGTGCACCGACTCCACCTCGCCCTCCGTGAAAGCGGCCACCGCCTCGCGGGCAATCGCCTGTGCGTGGGCGTACGTCAAACTTGAGAAAATGTTCACCAGTTCGAACCGGACATCAAACCCGCGTTTCGCGAAAAACTCGCGACCCTTCTTACCGACCAGGCCAAGCGAGACCCCAGCCCGGCCCGCGCTCGTGATCACCTCAGCCGCCTGCTTCACGATGTTCGAGTTGAAACCACCGCACAGACCTTTGTCGGCGCTGACGACGATGACCAGGGTCGGCCGTGCCGGGGCGTCGGGCCCGCGCCGGTTTAGCAGCGGGTGAACGCTCGTGTCGACCTGGCGCGCCAAACCACCAAGGACGCGCTCCATCTGGCTGGCGAACGGCCTGGCGCCCATCATCGATTCTTGCGCTTTACGGAGCCTGGAGGCGGAGATCGCCTTCATCGCCTTGGTAATCTGCTGGGTCGACTTGACCGCGCGAATGCGTCTGCGAATATCGAGAAGGGATGCCACTGAGAACGCTCTCTGTTAGGGCGCCGGGGTTCTACGCGGCCGCGGTCTGATGAGCCGCCGTGAACTGGGCGGTGAACTCGGTGAGCAGGGCTTCGATGCGACCTTTGAGGTCGTCATCAATCGTCCCTCTGGCGACCAGGTCGGTGAACAGCGCCGGCTCGCGGCCCTCCACGAATTGGTAGAGCTCGGTCTCATAGTCGCGGGCTTGGGTTTCGGCCACGGCGTCGAGAAAGCCGTTGTTCCCCGCGTACACGATGAGTACCTGCTTCTCGACCGCCAGCGGCTGGTATTGCGGCTGTTTCAGCACCTCGACCAGCCGTTTGCCACGATTGAGCTGGTCCTGGGTCGTTTTGTCCAGGTCACTGGCCATCTGGGCAAACGCCGCCAGTTCACGATACTGCGCCAGGTCGAGGCGCAGCGTGCCGGCCACCTGGCGCATCGCCTTGATCTGCGCGGAGCCGCCGACCCGAGATACCGAGTTGCCAACGTTGATGGCGGGGCGCACGCCCTGGTGAAACAGGTCCGACTCCAGGAATATCTGTCCGTCGGTAATGGAAATCACGTTGGTCGGGATATAGGCGGACAGGTCGCCAGCCTGCGTCTCGATGACCGGCAGCGCCGTGAGCGAGCCGCCTCCGAGCTCGTCATTCATCATCGC
>Ga0310124_10000629_pt1 | contig 24448 bp, 25 predicted proteins | sample CB11b_AW_Bot5_MG_FD_203507 | JGI IMG/M metagenome (GOLD analysis project Ga0310124, IMG submission 203507) | Marine microbial communities from Western Arctic Ocean, Canada - CB11b_AW_Bot5 | ecosystem: Environmental > Aquatic > Marine > Oceanic | place: Canada: Western Arctic Ocean | collected...
CATTCTCGACGCTGCTCGAGTCCCTGACGATTGAACCGGACCCGCTCGAGATGACCTGTGCGGTGCACTCGACCGGTCATGAGTGACCCGACAAAGAGGTCGCCTCGCCAGGCCGGAAACTGGTCGCCAGTATAGAACGCCACGCCAGAGGGTGCGATGGAAGGGATCCACACGATCTCGGGCTGCTCCATGGTTTCTTGCCACGGTCGATCCGAGACCCGCGGCCCAAAATACTCCCGGGAGTATGAGACGACCGGCCATCCATAGTTTCGACCGGGGAGAATAATGTTGACCTCGTCCCCACCCATTGGTGCGTGTTCGCTGGCCCAGACGGCGCCCGTTTCGGGATGAATCGTGAGACCCATTGGGTTGCGATGTCCGAGAGAGAACAGCTCCGGTTTGTGCCCGGCGTGACCCACGAAGGGATTGTCGTCAGGCACGGTTCCGTCGTCGTGGATACGTAACACCTTGCCAATATGGCTGGCTGGGTCCTGGGCGCGTGGCCGTTGGCCGCCGAATGCGCCGCCGACGGTCATATACAACGTGCCGTCCGGTGCAAAGGCTACCCGAGATGCGCCGCCAGTCCCGCCATCGGCGTCCGTCACAAAGACGTCGTGGACCTCGGACAAGGCGGTTCCGTTAAAGCGTCCCCGCGCCAGCGCGACGGTCGAACCGTTCTCCGTTGGCTTCGAATACGTGAGATACACCCATCGGTTCTCGGTAAACTCTGGATGAATCGTGACATCCATCAAACCCGAGAGTGCGGCGCCAGTAGCGACGGCAGGCACGCCGGGGATGGGGGTCGGGTCGAGCCGATCGTCTCGAATCTGCCGCAACGACCCAAGACGTTCAGTCACGAGCATGCTCCCGTCGGGGAGAAACGTAAAGCCCCAAGGATAGGTCAGGCCCGCCGTGACGACGACAACACGTATCGCCTGCCCTTCGGCCGTGTCATACAGGAGTGGTCCGTCGGGCAGAGGGACCGCGGGAATGCCTTCCGCCGCGAAGGGTTCAGCACTCGTTTGTTGCGCGCTCAGCCTCGGCGTCGCCAAGAGCGACACGGACAGCGCGGTCAGGGCGACGACGACCGACCGGTAGACCCGGCGTGTCGGGCGTTCGAGCCGGGTGCGGATTCCGAGGGGTCTGGGTCTGGACATTGCCATGTCACTTCTTTCTGTGGTGGAGGGTGACCGGTCTCTGCTCTCGCTTGCGCTCCCACCAGTTCTGAGACAGGTCGATCGCAAACATCATGATCAGCATGAAGATGACGATCCATTGCGGGATGTGCGGGAAGGGGCCGTCGTTCACCAGAATGTGGGCTTCGTGCCCGCCTTCGAGAAAGAGCACGAACCCGATGAGAAGGAGTACGAAGAGGCCGAGGATCTCAAACTCCGGATTTCGGCTGATGAAGTGCGAAATCGGTCGAGCGAACGCCAGCATCAGCGCGACCGAGATCACGACCGACCCGACCATGACCGCAAAGTTTTCTGTCATGCCGACGACGGTCAGAATCGAGTCGACCGAGAACAGGATGTTCATACCGACGATCAGGGCCACCACCTCGCCGAAGCGCGAGGCCTCTTTGACCTCATCCTCGACGCCTTTCAGCTTTGTTCTCAGCTCCTTGATCCCCTTCCATAGGAGAAACATTCCGCCGACCGCGAGGACCAGCGCTTTGCCGTTGACCGTGCCCTCCACGGAGACCGTCAGGAGCGTGGTGTCGAAATGGAAGAGTTCAGCGGTGGCTGCGGCGAGGACAAAGCTCACCACTGTCAGGAGCACGATACGTAACGCCATGGCGAGGATGAGCCCGACGCGGATAGCCTTCGGACGCTCGGCGACCGGCAGTTTGTTGGCGATGATCGTAATGATGATCAGGTTGTCAGCGCCGAGCGCTATCTGAATCAGCGAGACGGAAAAGAGTCCGACCCAGAAGGCTGGTTCCAGTAGCGTGCTCATGCCGTCGGCCTACTGCGCGGCGTAACGAGAGCGGTGCATTTGCATGCTGCGCGGTTGTTTTACACCCAGCTAGAGGACGTCCGCCTCTGTCATCACCCGCTCGCATTTCGTGCGGATCTCGGTCCCGACCGCAAAGGGGTCCCCTTGGACAAAGTCGGCTCGAAACAGCTCCACCGACAACGCACCGCGGTAGGCCTTTTCGGCGAGTTTCTGAAGGATACGGACCACGGGCGCGATGCCGTCACCGGGAATGATGCGGGAGTCATTGTTTATCAGCTCTCGCGGCGTATCGAGGAGGTCTTGAAAATGCGCGTGAGCAAGTTCTCCGGGCTCGAGCAGATCCAGGTCCTCGAACTTGCTCAGTCCTGACCAAAAATGAAAGAAGTCCAGCATGGGCTTGACGTTCGGATGTGCCGCCTCGCGGATCACCTGTAGCGCTGACGTCAGTGTGGCGAGGTGCGTCGACGTGCGGGTAAACTCGATCATCGCGGTGAGATCGTATTCGCTCGCGATCTCGCCCACTTCCCGGATGGAATTTGGGGTCGCCGCGAAGTCGTCGGCGGTGACGGGGCGGCGCGTGATCGACGCCGAATAGACTTTTCTGAGGCCGATGCTCGCGAGTTGATCGCAGCCCCGACGCCACGTCTCGAGCGATTCCGCCCGCGCTGGTCCGGGGAGCCAGATATCCGGAAGAACGATGGCACCGGAAACCGGTGTCAGCCCGAGGTCGGTCAACACGCGCCCGGCGGCCGGTAGGGTGTCACCCTCCAGAAATTCCGAGAGAAGCGGGAAGTTGAGCTCGACATACTTGATGCCGGCCCGCGCCCAGCCCTCCAGCGACCCACGGTAGCCGGCAGCCCGAGACGTATTCTGATGCATGCTCAGCAACATCTTGCCTGTTGCCGCCGATTGGGCGCGCACGGTTGGCGTCAATGACAATGCGACCGGAGCCCACATGAAGTCTCGTCTAGTAAGCATGGCGGTTACTATATCTCTGTTATGAAAAATGCTCGCACCCCTGTTGGCTGCCGCGACGTTGGCGCTGCCGGTTTTCGTCCTGCCCGGCCGAATCCGGAGGCCTAGGTCCTCCGTGTACAGGGCTCCAGTGAAGTGCGGGTGGCGTCGGATCGAGTAGTGGGGTCTCGCCGTTGGCGGTTCGGGAGGCTTCTTACGGGAGTCTGGTGACGCGGGACACAAGCCATCCGTGATCGTCATCAGACGCGAAAACGTCGAGCCCTTGTCTTCTTGCCCTTGATGGTGGTGGCGTGAATTGCCTTGATGACAGTGTCCACCGCGGATTCTGGGACACCGACCGTTGCGGATGTGTCACGGATACGGATAGGGCCGATCTCCCGGCCGGTCAGCTCGGTCTCGTTGGCAATGGCACCGACGAGGTCTCCCGGGCGAATACCAGACCGTTGGCCAAAGGCCAGCTGAATGAGCACCGTTTCGCCCCCGGCCCGTGCCCGGTCACCCGGCGGCGGAGTGCGTCCTCGCTTGGACCGGCTTTTTTCCACGTCTCGGGTTTTGTCGAACGCAGAGCGGTTCTTCTTCTTTCGTTCGGACGCATCCGGAATCTCTGATTCATCCATGATGGCCCCCCGCGCGGCGTGTACGATCTTGATCGCGGCAAGGGCGATATTGCGGTCACTGTCAACCCCCGCCAATGCCTGAAGGACGCCCTCACAAGCTTCGAGGTCCTCGGACTCGAGCGATTCACGCACAGCGGCCACAGTCAGCTCGATTTGGCGGGTCCGCAAGTCTGCCACCGTCGGCACCCTTGACACCGAGATGACTTGCTTCGTGAGCCGTTCGATATTGCCGAGCAAACGGCGCTGACGAGGGTCGGCGAGGGTGATGGCGATGCCTTCGCGGCCCGCGCGACCTACTCGACCGATACGGTGAACATAGCTGTCCGCTGCAGAGGGCACGTCGTAGTTGACGACGTGGGTCAACGTATCGATGTCAAGACCGCGTGCCGCCACATCGGTGGCGATAAGCAGCTCTGCCGTTCCGTCTCGGAGCCGTCCCATCACGCGGTCTCGTTGGGGTTGGTCCATGCCGCCGTGGAGGGCTTCCGCCCGATACCCCCGTCCGTTCATCGTCTCGGCCAGCTCGTCGACATCCGTCCGGGTCTGACAAAAGACCAATGCTGACTTCGGAGCCTCGATATCGAGGATTCGGCCGAGGGCCGAGGCCTTGTGAAAGCGTTCGACAAAATAGACGGTTTGCCGCACGAGCGCCTTGTCCGGCTGCGTGTCACCCGAGTCGATGTAAATCCGGATGGGGTCGCGCTGATAGCGCTTCGCGATCGCCCTGATACGCGGTGGCAACGTGGCGGAAAACAACACCGTCTGGCGATCCGGTGGCGTGCTGTCGAGAATTGTCTCGATATCTTCGGTGAAGCCCATATCGAGCATCTCATCCGCTTCATCGAGGATGACCGTACGAATCGATTCGAGAGAGAGAGACCCTCGCTTGATGTGGTCGATCGCTCGTCCCGGGGTCGCGACGACGACGTGAACACCCCGTTGGAGCGCGCGCAGTTGACGCTGGATAGGCTGGCCGCCGTAAATCGGCACGACGTTGACGCGTTGCTTGCTCCCATACTTAAACATGGCTTCGCTCACCTGCACGGCAAGCTCCCGGGTCGGCGCGAGCACCAATGCCAGCGGGTGTCGGGGAGCCCCGCCTTCAATCGTGTTGAGTACGGGCAGGGCGAACGCCGCGGTCTTGCCGGTTCCCGTCGCGGCCTGTCCAAGGAGATCTCGGCCGGCCAGGAGGTGAGGAATGGTTTGGCGCTGGATCGGTGTCGGCTCTTCATAGCCGAGTGCCGCGATCGTATTCAGAAGCTCTGGGCGCAATCCCAGCGTGTCAAATCCGGTCAGCATATTTGGTACGTGGGTTGCCTCCTGGGCGGCGTGCTCAGACGCCGTCTCGGTCGTGGTCATATACAGCTGCGGCGCGTGTGTATCAGGGGTGGCCCAATCGGAGAAGAACGCACCCGTCAGACTCTCACGCGACTGACGTCACCACGATCTTTCGGAAGCTCGTCTCAAAGTCGCGCGTCTCGGCGATGACCCAGACACCAGCCTCCGGCCCGCTGGCGCTTGTCACCACACCATCAATATGCCCATCGTCCTCGGCTGACAGGGTTGGTCCGACCATGATAGTCAGACTCGTCATTAGTAGCGCCGCCATCGCGGGTATTCCCAAGTTGCGAATTCGCTTGTTCATGATGCCTCTCCTCACTGGTGCACCGCCGTCGAGATGCAGTCAATCCTCGGGCCCGCAGCACCGCCTGCCGCCGCGTTCCCGCTTGTCGCCATCCAGCCGGTATGACTCGGCGCGGCGCCTTGCGCCAGGCGGCCCTCGGAACCCGGGGCTTTGACCTCATCTCGACGGCGGTACACTAATCTCGCCGTATCGGCGTGTGGCCGACCGCGGCCTAGCGTGACCGACTTGGGTCTCGATTTCAACGGAAGGGTCGATACACGATGGGCGGACCGTGCGGGCGCGGGACGCACGGTCCGCGAGCGCGTCGTGTCACCCGCCAATGAGAACACAAGAAGGAGAGGGTATGAAGCATTGGTCAACGTTGTCGATCGCCATATTGGTCGTCCTGGGGGCATCGCTCGCGTCGTCACAGACGCGCCCGCTGCAACCTGGCGGCAGCGAGCCGGTCCGGCTCGCAACTCCCCGAATCTTTCCCCTCTCTCCCGATCAGTGGACGGACCGCCATCGCGCACTCGTGGCCGAATACGCGCCCGATGGGCAGGTCAGCAACGGTCTGGGGACGTTGCTGCATGTGCCCGAGTTGGTCGAGGCCATCCTGCCGTTCGTCAGGTTTCTCGGGAACGAATCCTCGCTCGAGCCTCGTCATCAGGCGCTCCTCGCTTTGCGAACCGCGTGGGTCACCCAGAATCACTACTTGTGGGCTCGGGTCGCGGTCTTTGGACGCGAGGCGGGGCTGACCAGCGACGACTTGCGGCGGATTGCCGGCGGACCGGATGGACATGGATGGAGCGCTTTCGAGGTCGCCCTGCTCCGGTTGGCGGACGAGCTCTATCAGAACTCCTCGGTGACCGACGCGACGTGGACGACCCTCAGCGTGCGGTACAACCTGACACGAATAGTCGAGGCGGTGATGAATGTCAACGAGGTGACATTGCTCTCGATGATGTTCAACGCTCTCGGCGTACAGCCCGACGCGTGGACCACCGACCGGCTCCCAACCGACATCCCGTATCGTGTGTCGGCTCCCGTGGCGGAGCCCCCGCTTCGACGGCCGCGTATCGCGCCGCTGGAGGGAGGGGGGATCAGAGTTGGCCGGACGTTCCGGCGCCACCCTCGACTCGCGGCGGCGCGGTCAGGTCAATCTGGTTTTGTCAACCGGGTGTCCCCGCTGCTCCCGCACGATCGCGAGCTGCTGATCTTGCGGATCGGATGGAACTGCCAGGCGGTGTACGAGTGGGCAAAGCACGTTGGGACTGTCGGTCGAGCACGCGATCATGGCCTGGAGCCGCGCAACGTGGCACTGGGCTCAGAGGCCGAGGGGTGGGAGCCGTTCCACGTGACGCTCCTCGACGTCGCCGACGAGCTGTATCGAGATGCCATGGTGTCGGACTCGACGTGGGCCGCACTCACCGCCGGCTATGACACCCGCGAGACCATAAGCGCGCTGATGACAGTAAGCAACTACCGGCTGGTCTCCATGTCGCTGAATGCGTTTGGAGTGCAACCACTGGATACCGACGAGCGGTTTCCGACGTTCCCGTGACGGCGAAGTCTCAGCCGCGGTCATGGCGCGCTCCCTCCGACGGGTGCTGATGGTGCGTGTCGCGTGACGCGATAAGCTGTCGCTGGTCTGAAGGCTCAGGCTCGCGGTCGCCGGGTCGACCGCGACGGAGGGCCGCCGGTGTCCATGCGAGACCCGGCAGCCCACCCTTCGCCTCGGATGCTTCGTCCTTTGACGCCATCCGGGCAGGAGTTTACGAAAGGTGATGCTGCATGAATTCGAGCATCTGCTCGATGATGACGCGCGAGAGCTTGCTGTCGTCGTTCACCTCGAAGGCGTGGGGCGCGGTCGGATGATTCGAGAATGTCACGGGCAGGTTGCGCGTGATCGCGGCCTCCACAAAGCGTTCAAGCGTAGAGTTCAGACCGGCCATCTCGTCCTGTCCCGATCGGGCGATGAAAAGCGGCACATCTGCCGGTAACTGCTCCGTCGAGCGCCCCTCACACGCGGCGACGAGTCCAAGACTTCGGAACGTGTAGGCAACCGTGTTCCCGTCAAGGTCCAATGTGTAGCCGTTTGACAGCACGGCGGCTCTGAACCGTCGCGGTCGCCGCATCAAGGCGGAGAGGGTGACCGGAACATGAGCAGACACCGCCCAGAGACCGACGCGTGCCGTATCGATCCGGAGCGATGCGTTCGCGTCAAGGTAGTCGAACACGTCATCGATATCGACGTCTGGTTGGCGGGTCGTGGAAGAGCACTGGCCCTGTCATTCCTTGCGGTGTCCGCCATCAGGGCCGACAGGACTGAGCAGTACGCTGTTGCCCCAGACACGTAGTGTCGGACCGCGTTTCAGCCGAGAGGCTCTACTTCCGCACCACCCACGTGTCGGTCTTGGTTCGAGGTTGGCATGATTGGACAGGCGGCCGCTTACGGAAGGCGCGCATTGTGCGCCCGCGCCACAACGCCGACCGCACTCGGTAGACGGGGCGTAAGTCAGGCCACGGCGGCGGCGGTTCGCCGCACCGCCCACGTGGCGACGAGTCCCAACCAACACACACAGACCAGCCCCACCGCCATTGGCTGATCGAGCAGGCGTTCGATGGGCACAGCCTTCACCCATGGTCGCCGACCACCGGCGACGTCGCCTCCTTCACGAGGAGCGGCTTCTCATGATTGAGAAAGGGATGACGCCACCGCCGCTGCCCGCGTCCGAACCAAGATTGAAACTGCGCGCGGTGTTAGGCAGGGAGGGACCCACAACGCCGCTGTCATCCGATGGCGCACTCCGGCGCGGGGTCATCCTGACCTTCCTCGGGCTCGGACTCGGGCTTGGCTACTTGGTGCTCCAGGCGAACGTGGCGAGTTTGGGCGACTCAGCCGAGCTCGCCGCGGTAGTCGGATCGGCCGGGGCGGTCGTCGCGATTCTTGGCCTCGGAAACCTCGTCTATTGGCGGGTGGCTCGCCCGGGTGTGGGACTGACCGCCGGCGACACCTCGGGGCCTGAGATACGAGCGGACGCCGTGGACGGGGGCAACGGCTGATGACGCGCGGCGCCGTGTCGCGCGGTCGGCTGCAGCGTATCTCGTTCATCGACGACCCACCTGTTGTTGAGCGCATCCTGACGCAAAATCGGGGTGTCGACTGTTCTCCCAGAATGGCGCTCGGCCCGCGACCTGCCCTTCGCGGGCGTCGAGTCCTCGACGATCGTTTCTGTTCACGAGAGAGCTTGCGACATGAATTTTCTAGAACTTGTCACCATTGTCGTGGATGACTACGACCGTGCGATTCACTTCTCTGTGGAGCTGCTTGGGTTCGAGTTGGTAGAAGATTCGCTAGCACTCACGAACCGTGGACACTCGAAAGCGATGGGTCGTGGTACGCCCTCCGCGCGCACAGACGGGCATCGTGCTGGCCCGTGCTGAGGGAGAGTTTCAGGTGGGCGCAGTGGGTGCACAATTCGGTGGACGTGTCGGCTTCTTTCTCCGGGTCGATGACTTCGACGCGAGGTACGACCGCATGGTGGCCGCCGGCGTCGAGTTCGTGACAAAACCGCGCACAGAAGCGTATCGCCAGGTGGCAGTATTTCGGGACGTCGCTGGCAACCGTGGGATCTGTTAAGCGAGGGCTAACCACGCCCGTCACCCGCGCTATCGCGTCCTCCGCGTCGTTCAAATCCCGAGGATGGCGACGGAGTGGGTCAGTGTGTCGGTCGGGGCTCACCAATCCGTGCGACGATCTTTCCCAGGTGACGAGCGTCTTTAAAACGGTTGATGGCGTGGGGAACCGCGTCAAGCGTGTAAATCGGGTCGATCGATGGCACCAGGTGCCCGGCTTCCGCCAACTCGGTCATGTCTCCAAGCCCTGTGTTTGGTTTCAAAGCCAGAATACGAATCTGCCTTCGTCGACTACGCGCGATCCATGGCCCACACACCAGACACTGGAGCAGTCGAGGCATCGCCCCCCCGACCGAGACATATGTGCCGTCGGGCTTTAGTACGCGCGCGTAGGCGAACGGCGAGCGATTCGTTTTTGCATCAAGAATCACGTCGTAGCTCTGTCCCGCCGTCGTGAAATCCTCTTGTGTGTAGTCGATGACCTGGTCAAAACCGATCGACCGAAGAAAGTCCTGTTTCTCGACGCTATCGACACCGGTCACCGTCCTTGCGCCTTGTCGTTTGGCCAGCTGTACCCCGAGAGAACGACCCCACCGCCCGCACCATTGATGAGGAGACTCTGGCCTGTCCTAAGCCTGGCAATGGCGCCGAGAGCTTGCTGGGCAAGCAGCGCCGCGTGGGGTATCGCGACGGCTTGTTCGTAGGTAAGATTCCGTGGCATCGGAGTGACCGATTCTTCCCGGACACTCACATACTCGGCGTAGCCACCGAAGCCCCTCTCGCTCAGGTCTCCGTATACGTCTTTACCGGGTGTACGGTGGCGCACGTTGTCGCCAACCGCGACGATCTGTCCAGCCACTTCGCAACCGATGATTGGGTTCTTCGGTTTGAGAAGGCCGACTATTGCTCGCAAGAACAACGGCTTGCCGTACACAAACGCCAGGTCCCAATCGTTCACCGCGGCGGCATGAGCCTTGATCAACACCTCGTCACCGGTGGGAACGGGTCGCTCGACTTCTCTCAGCTCGAGCGCGTCGGGTGTCGCATATTTTGTGAGCACGATCGCATTCATCCGGGACATGCAACGCTTGCCGGTTGCCACGCTCACGGAGTTCCACGTCAGCCACGAAAGGTTGTCGCGCGGCGGACCAGCTACTATTGGTTCCTCGGAATATTCGTTATCCGGCGGTGAAGGTTTGTCGGCTAACGCGTCGGAATGTTGGGACAACCGCGCGGCGTTGTTGCTATGAATCGAATGGACTTTCGGCTCCCTGGTGGGGTCAAACGGGACCCGGTCATCGATGCGTGGATCAAAGAACAGACCGGCGAATTAGGATCCATCGCGCAGAAGTGGTTTCAGGCCTTGCGAGAGAGCGGCGACGACGTCCAGGAACTCATGCACGACGGCTGTCCGGTCGCTTGCGTAGCGGATGCACCATTCGGTTACGTCAATGTATTCAAGGCTCACGCAAACGTCGGGTTCTTTCATGGCGCGTCGCTGCCGGATCCGGCGGGCTTATTAGAGGGCAGTGGCAAATATATGCGCCATGTGAAGCTGAGGCCGGGAGTCGGCAGAGAACTCGCGGCGCTGGATGGACTGATCGATCAGGCGTATCGGGACATCAAGATCCGGCTCGAAGCTGGCAGACATACGGAATGAAAGGCTCGCTATCGTAGCGTCGTCATGCGTGAGCATGCGACCTCTGGTGTCACGCTACCGCGCGTTGTGCGAACAAGCGGTCTAACCAGTCGTCGTTCAAGGAGTTACGCCTATGTTCGACGACGACAGGTGGGGTGATGATCCGCTCTGGGGCGACCATTCTCGGGATCATGGCGAGGCCCCCGAGAACACGAACGCGACCGCGTCGAGGACCCGCGGGAGCGCGCCGAGGATCCGCGGGTCGTCTTTCTCTATCAGATCGACCTGCCGCATGGTCTGGAACGGGAGCACGTTCAACTCGAGGACCGCGACTATACGCTCCGTCGCTCGGAATCCCGCACCCTAGCGGCCGTCGGCGCCGTTCCCACCCACGACCTGAAGGTCGCGATCTACGCCCGATACTCATCCGACGACCAGCGGGACGCGTCACGGACCACCGCCTGGCGAGATTTCTCCTACCGCTCCTTCGCGGCTGTTCCCACTCATCGTCGGTCACGGTCCGCAAATGGGGCACGGCGGCGCGTATCCGCTTGCTCTGTGGGTTCTTCCGCGGTACCTGGCAAAGACGGGAAAACTATGTGCGGCGAATCGACCGCGACACCTGCTTCACCGGTCTGACGAAATGCGGCGAGTGCGGGAGCAGCTTTGTCGGGCCGTCGGCCAACCGCTTGGTCGCCAGGCACCGACGATATCTCGCTGCAAATCGCGGTGGTTGCGGGGGGGGGATTTGAACCCCCGACCTTTGGGTTATGAGCCCAACGAGCTACCGGACTGCTCCACCCCGCGCCAAAGTTGCTTGCGCGTTGATCGTAGCATGGCGTTTCTTGAAGGGTCAACGGGCCGAGCGGCTTTGACCCACGAGGTCCGCCGAATCGATGATGTAGAAGAGAATCTCGCCTGGAGCGATCAATCCAAGCTCTGCTCGGGCGACGTCTTCGACCGCGCTCGGGTCTTCCCGCAGCCGCCGCGCCTCGTCGCGCAGTCGCTGGTTTTCGAGGCGCAAGTGCTCTGTCTCGCGCACGATGAGCTGATACTCGGCACGGGCAGCCTGTGATTCGAGAAGGCCGTTCTCGCCCACAAATGCATTTACGAGGAGGACAAACGCGCCAAAGAAGAACCAAACGCGTAGCACGCGGCGCGCCCGGGGGGGCACGCCGTCGAACCGGGCGGGTGACTGGCTCTTGAGAATGATTCGGCGTTGAGACATGGCTCGTCGTGGCATGATGACGCCACATGGGGGGAGTTTCGGCACGGAGGCGGGGATTGATTAATGATGAGTGCAAACATAGGCAATATCGTGCTGGTATGGACAACGTATCCCGCGGACGGTGACCCGACTGCGCTGGCGCGGGTCTTGGTCGAGGAGCGTTTGGCGGCGTGCGTCTCTGTCCAGCGCGGGCTCCGGTCGGTCTACCGTTGGGCGGACGCGGTCGAAACCGCGAACGAGCAGCAACTGACGATCAAGACCACTCGAGACTGCCTGGACGAGCTCCGCCGCAAACTGACGGAGATGCATCCCTACGACCTGCCGGAGTTTCTTGTCACCCCAGTTGAGGGTGGTGAGGCCTATGTGGAGTGGGTGCTGGCGTCGACAGGGTCAGACCGTGGCGCTCGTCGTGAGCGGCCTCTGTGGGCACAGAGTGCCGGGGACCATACTGAGGGTTCCTGAGAGACTGAGGACTCCTGAGAGGCGTCCCATGTAGACCGTCCGGCGTCGGGGTCTTGACGCAGACCTGGCGCGGGCCCGTCTCATATCCCCGGGACTCAGACACCGCTGTCGGCACCGCTCGAGTCGAGCCGGCTCAGGCCCCAGGTGGCGACAACGCCGGCGCCCACCAACACGAGGCTGAGTCCAATCTGTCGGGGGCTGGGCCGGAAAATGGCGGTGGGGTAGTCCCCGCGGTCGATGTCGGGGATCGATTCCTCGGTCACCATCATGCCTTTGATGGTTGCGCCAGGCGTTGGCGGGAACGGTTCGCGGAACGGCCACAGTCCGACGACGGCGCCAACAAGGAGTCCGAGCAGCACGCCGAGCGTTGGCTGACGATACCGCGCGAGTAGGATACGCATGCCGTTGCTCGCGACGACGACCCCGACCAGAACCCCAACCCCCACCGGCATCAAGTATCGGAGCCCGATCTCGACTGCGGTTGCAAACTGTCGACTGGTCAGCGCGTCTGTAAAACGGTCGAGAGCGGAAAGAATCGGGACGTATTGTCCGAGGAGCAGCAGTAGATAGGCCCCGCTCACGCCCGGCAGAATCATGGCCGCCGCCCCCGCCAGGCCCGCGACGCACAGCAGCAGCGTACTCGTTGCGGGTGAGTTCGCGCCCGTGCCCACACTCTGAGCGATAGCGAGGGCGACCATACCGGAGAAACCAATGACCGCGCCGCACCATACCGGTCGTCGAGTCGGCTGGGCCAGACGCCACACCAAGGGCAGTCCGCCCAGAGTCAGGCCGATGAAGACGCTGTACATGATCCAGCGATGCTCGACGACGAGGTTCTTGAGTACACCGGCAAGGAGCAAGATGCTGAGCCCCGCGGACGCGGCGACGGCCGCGAGGGTGAGCACCGCCGGTGCGGTAAAGCGCAACCGAGTGACATCCGCGACGGCTTGTACGAACTGGGGGTAGATGCCGGAGGCGAGCAGCATCGTTCCGCCGCTGACGCCGGGCACGAGGTTGGCCAGACCCATCAGCGCGCCACCAAGGCTGCCCCGGATGAGAAGGGACAGGTTCGGGGTCGGGCCGTACGCGGGAGGCGTATCGTTCATCGCGTTGTTCGGGTCACTGGGGCCGGCGAGGAAGTAAGCGGCACGCCACCAGCCTGGTCTCGGCCATGCGGTGCGCTCACGGCCAGTCTCTCGAAATGGCGGGCGCGCCGAGCCTGCGGTCGGCATTTTGACGTGTGGAGGATAACGGGTTGCGTGGACACGAGAACTCTATAGGGTACTCTGGCGAGGGGGGAGCGCCCGTTGCCGATGGTCGATTCGCCACCCATCGGGGATCGCATGTCGCGCGCGCATCGAAGGTTTTCTCGTTGGTCACTGTGGGGTCTCGCGGCCGCTGTCGGGCTGAAGGTTGGGCTGTGGCTGCCCGGCGAAGACTTCCGACTGATGACCGTCGTCTCTTTCGTCGACGGCCTGGCCACGCTTGTGGTCACGTTGTGCCTTGGGTTCATCATGTTCGTTTTGGTGAGTAGACTGCGACGTCGCTTGCTGTGGCGGGTACGGCGGAAACTTGTCCTCTCCTATGTATTTATCGGGCTGATTCCAGTAATTCTCATCGGAGTCTTCTTTGCACTTGTTGGTTTGCTGGCGATGCTGACCGGCAGCTCTTATCTGATTGCGAGAAACGTCGAGGGATTGATCGCTGAGGCCGGTGTGGTCGCCGATGCGGTCGCCGCTGAGATGGCCCGGGGACCCGTTGACACCGACGATGTATTGACGCGTCACCGACGGACGGTGTCCACCCGCCATCCCAGCGGCAGTCTCGCGGTGCTTTCTGGCGTGCGCCCGCCGTCCGTGACCTGGTTGGGGACCGACGCATTCGATGGTCTCGTCGACACCGATCTGTCGTCAGAGACGGCGCTCGTCGCGCGCGCCGCGCGCCCACTGCCTCAGAATGGCGGCACGGTCATCGTCGATCTCCCGATCACTGGAGAAATCTGGAGGCAGATTCTTCAGGAGACCGGCACCGACGCTGGTGAAGAAGTCGGCGCGACGCCGACGGCGAGTTTCCCGGTCGGCGCGGCGCCGTGGTTGTCATTCACGGTGCCGTGGTTCCTCTCGATCGAGCACACGGTGTGGGGCACTGGCGAGCGAGATTTTCTGAACCTCGGCACCCTGGTCGCGCCGCAGGTTGTCTATGACCAGGTATTTGGACCCCAGACACGGCTCGCGCAATCCACGTTTGGACTGGCCTTTCTCGTGGTCCTGGCAAGTCTAGGCGTGCTCTTTCTCATCATCGAAGGCACGGCGCTCATCATGGGACTGGCGCTCGCGCGGTCGATCACTGGGTCCGTGCACCAGTTGTTTATTGGAACCGAGCACGTCCGGCGCGGAAACTTTGGCCACCGTATCGTCGTGGAAACAGAAGATCAGCTCGGCGCGCTGGCGGAATCATTCAACGCCATGACAGGTAGTGTGCGAGACCTGTTGAGTGAAGTTGCCGAGAAGAAGCGTCTGGAAGAGGAGCTGCGGATTGCTCGTCGTATCCAAATGTCGCTGCTTCCCGGCGACCCGCCGATGATTCGCGGTGTGACCGTGGCCGCCACTTGTGTCCCGGCGCGGGAGGTCGGCGGCGACTACTACGATTTTATCCAGTTGGGCGAACGGCGGCTCGGGATTCTGGTCGCGGACGTGTCGGGCAAAGGCACGTCCGCCGCGTTCTACATGGCGGAGCTGAAGGGGCTGCTCTTGTCTCTCACTCGGTTGCACCACTCGCCGCGAGACTTATTAGTCGAGGTCAATCGCATCATCGCGCCTCACATTGATAGCCGTAGCTTCATCACGATGATCTACGCGGTGCTCGACCTCGACGAGGGGACCTTGACGTGTGCGCGCGCAGGACACACCCCGCTCATCTACGTCCGCAGTGCATCGTCCGAGAAGCGGGCCGAGCAATTGTTACCGAGTGGACTCGTCGTGGGCTTGGATGGATTTCAGTCTCAGTTTGAAGCGCTCATAGAAGAGCAGACCGTGACAGTCGGCGAGGGCGACGTCGCCGTGCTGTTTACCGACGGCATTTCCGAGGCGATGAACGAAGACGACGATCTGTTTGGTGAAGGCCGTCTCGGTCGCGTGATGGAGCGCCACACGGAACTGGGCGTCACCGAGCTTCGACAGGAGATCTTGTCAAATGTCACTGCGTTCGTGGACGGCGCCGACCAACATGACGACATGACATTGGTGTTGTTGAAGCTGGGGTCAGAGGGTCCGGACATGTCGAACCGGTCGAGCGGCAGTCTATGACCGAACGCGTTGCCCTGGTCGTGGTATTGCGGAGCCAGTCCGATATCGAGGCAAACGTCGTGCGAGGGCTCCTGGAGACCCGCGGCTTTGAGGCGCTGCTCGTCTCAGACGCCCCCCGCGCGCTCTTTCCGGTAACGATGGATGGGCTGGGCGAAGTGCGCGTCTCCGTGCGGGCCGAGGATGCGGAAGCCGCGACCCGGCTGATTGACGACTATCGGGACGAAGTGACGGCACGAGTTGGCCAGGTTCACGATGAGTTTCGCACGCTGGAGCAGACGCTTGGGTATCGGTTTCGCGACCAGGGCATGCTCGAGCACGCGCTGACGCATCGGTCGCGTGCTCACGAAGATGCGAGCGGCGGCGTCGTCGACAACGAATCCCTGGAGTTTCTTGGCGACGCCGTGTTAGGGCTGATCATTGCCGACCGGCTCTTTCGAGAGTTTCCCGAGCATGACGAAGGCTGGAAGTCGAAGGCGCGGGCAAAGCTCGTGTCCGCCCCGACTCTCGCCATGCTCGGAGAGGCTCTCGGACTCGGACGCTATCTGTTGCTGGGGCGTGGAGAAGAGAAGACCGGGGGCCGCCGAAAGCCGTCCCTTCTCGCGGATACCTTCGAAGCCGTCGTGGCGGCGATCTATTTGGACGGCGGCATACAGGCCGCGGATAGGTTTATCGAAGCGCAGTTTCGACCGGGTCTCGAGGCTATTCGGTCCGGGCAGGCTGAGCGCGATGCCGTCACGGATTACAAGTCCTCGCTTCAGGAATGGGTGCAACATCACGCCCGCCCGCTGCCCGTGTATCGGCTGGCCGGCGCCCGTGGACCCGACCATAGCAGAGTATTCGAGATCGAGGTGCAGGTGGGTGCCGAGACGGTTGGGCACGCCGAAGGGCGCACAAAGAAGGAAGCCGAGCAGCGCGCGGCGGAGCGTGCGTTGTCGACGCTCAGGGGCGCCGCGGGTGATGCCGTGAGCTAGCAGACTGTCGCAGAGTTGCATCTCGCGTTCCCCGCCGGAGACGCTCCCCGTGGGGCGTTGCTCTTCGGTCACACATGCCCAATGTGCTCCCTCATCTCGCCGGCGGGGCACTAATCGATCTCGATAATGCTCCAGGCCTTTTCCTCGGCGTCTGGAACCGTCTCTTGGTGCGGGCGAGCCGGCGGTTCCGGCGTCAGCGCTTGCACCGTGGGCGGCGTATCGAGATACGAGAGACGGGACACCGCGTACTCCTGCACTTCGCGTGACAGATCGGCCTGAGCCGGCGGAGCGGGTTGGCAGTGAATGCGTACCCACAGTCGAAGCATCGGGTCGACGAAGGAATAGCGCTTTTGCCTCACACCGACGAGGTCGACGTCCTCCAGCCAGGTAAGGTAGTCCTTTGTCGACCCCGGAGTGCGTCCAAGTCGTTGGGCGATCAGGGTCAAGGTGAGCGGCTCGTCTTCGGCCAGGATGTGGAGGATGGCTTTGAGTGCGCTATAGCCCCGGGCACGGTGCAACCGCAGCTCGAAAGAAAACCGACACACCAGGCAGAGATGGCCATCGACCGCGAGGGCGGCGGCCAGCGCGCTCACGGGGTCGCCCCGACTGGCACCATCCATCACCGCCAGTACGTTGGCGACCGACTGGACATAGCTGGGCCGACCATCGGTCAGGGTGTGGATCATTCGAGCCATGTCGCTGCGCTCGGCGTCGTCGCGGCCCAGGTGGAAGTGGCTCAGCGTCTCGGACACCTCGTTCGTCGTCAGCGGCGACACATGCACCACGTCGAACCGCTCGGGAGCGTCCCGGAGCAACCGATGGGCGCGGGTGACGTAGCGTGTCGAGAGCACGAATCGATTCGGACTGGTGGCAATCGCGTCCATCGTCTCGCGTACGATGCCACGGAGGCCGGGAAAGCTCTCGAACATCCGCAGCTCGAGAATCTCGTCAATGAGAAACACGGCCGCTTGCCCGTCCTCCGCGCGAGCCGTGTGGAGAAACGCGATAAGGGCATCGAAGGCTCCGCGTGCGTTGTGTATGTTGTCCGCGGCGGCGGCGCCTCTTACGGCATATGGCGAACGACGAGTGAGCGCCGCGTAGAGGCCCTCGGGTGTCGAAGCGGCCCGTTCGATGTCGACGTATTGCGTGCGGTCATGCCCGATGGTGTCAGCCATGCCGCTGAGCAGTCGCGTGCGACCGCTCCCGCAACCTCCCAGTATTACGGGTACTCGCGAGGGGGTCGCGTCCAGCGCGGCGACGATTCGACGTTCAAGGGTAGGCCGCCCAGCAGTCACGTACGCCATTAGGTTTGACGATGGTTGCGGAAAGATGTGGCGCGGAGAAGCCGCATAAGAGGTCGCCGCGTCAGCCTCTGGCCCTGCACTCTGGGGTCACGGACACAGACGATATGGAAGGCCACGCGGGTTGTCAATTCGAAAAACTAGCCGTGCACACGGTCGACAAAAACACCTTGACAACCGTCAGTCGGTCGGGCAGCCGGAGGCTGGGTGGCGCAGCGAAAGCCACGGGTCGAAAAAGACGAGTCTGTTATGATAGACAGTTCGAATTGTGCGAAAGATGCCGACAGACAATCTCGCGGTCATAGGCGCTCAATGGGGCGATGAGGGCAAAGGAAAGATCGTCGATCTCCTGGCTCCGGCGTTTTCCGTCGTCGCTCGATATCAGGGCGGACACAACGCTGGGCATACGGTGCACGCACGCGGACGCAAGTTCGTGCTGCATCTGGTGCCGTCGGGAATCTTGCACGCCGATGTTACCTGTCTCATTGGGAACGGTGTGGTCGTGGACCCTACCGCGCTGTTCTCCGAGCTTGACCAGCTCGTCGCGGAGGGCATCGATCCACAGGGACGATTGCGTATCAGCGATCGCGCGCATGTCATCTTGCCGTATCACCGGGATCTCGAGCGTGTCGCCGAACAGTCGCGTGGTAGTCGACCGATTGGCACGACCTCCCGAGGAATCGGACCTGCCTATGAAGACAAGGCCGCTCGCCGCGGGGTCCGTATCGTCGACTTGGCCGACACAAGCGACGAGGGTCCCTTGGCGCAGACACTCCGCGCGAATGTCGACGCACGCAACCGACTGTGCGGGGGGGGGGCAGTGTCTTGGCTGGAGGCACTCGCCGACCTTGGGCGGGTATGGGCCCGACTCGAACCGATGGTGACGGATGTGTCCAGCTATCTCGACGATGCCATCCGCGCCAACCAACGAGTGCTGTTTGAAGGCGCGCAGGGCACCATGCTTGATGTAGATCATGGGACCTACCCGTTTGTCAGTTCGTCAAACGGCAGCATCGGTGGAGTGTGTACCGGGCTGGGCGTTGGCCCGAGCGCCATCGGGCGTGTGTTGGGCATCGTCAAGGCCTATACGACGCGCGTCGGAGAGGGGCCGCTGCCGACCGAGCTCAACGGGGACGCGGGTAATACCTTGCGCGAGAGCGGACAGGAGTATGGCGCGTCTACCGGTCGACCGCGGCGGTGCGGCTGGTTCGATGCGGTCGTGGCTCGCTACGCCGCGCGTATCAACGGGTTGGACGCCCTTGCCCTCACAAAACTGGACGTGCTCGACAGCGTGGACGAGGTCAATGTGTGTGTCGGCTACCGGTGTGGAGATCAGCGGACGACGAAGATGCCTGCGGATCCTGCAGTCCTGGCACGCTGTCAGCCAGAATACGAAACATGGCCGGGTTGGTCGGCGCCGACCGCCGGTGTGCGATCCTTTGACGCGCTCCCTTCGGCTGCGCAACGGTATGTTGCCCGGCTGGAAGAGTTGACGGGCGTCCCCGTCGCAATCGTCTCGACAGGTTCTGACCGCGCCGATACCATCATCCGCACGGACTCCGTCGTCACGACGTGGTTGCCCGCATCCGCGTAGCGCGGGTGAGCCGTCGTTGACGCTGCGCGGCGTTCGACGAGTAGAGCGGTGCCGCCGCCCGCATGATGCGTCAGTGCGAAATTATGGACAGTCTGTTGGCTAGCCGCATGGTGCCGGCGGGGGGGGGCGCCCGTCTCGCAAGTCCGCTGGAACCTTTGTCAGACTCACTCGCGTGCGTACTCCGAGTAGTCACGGCGGTTGGGGTCGCCGTTGCGCTCGAGGCGTGCGTGCCGCCGCCTCCACCCACCGTTGACGACGTGCGTCTTTTTCTCGAGGGCGATACCGACCGCGAGGGCGCGGAAACCCGTTTGCTTCGACTGTGGATCGATTCCGAGCGGGCGGCCTGGGTGCAGAACACTCACATCACAGCCGACACGACCCAGATGGCGGCGAGCGCGAATGCGGCCGTGATGGCCGCCACGACCGAGCTGGCCATGGACGCCGCTCGCTTTGATGCGCTCGACCTGCCCGACGAGCTCTCGCGGAAGCTGACCTTACTCAAGACATCGTTGGCGGCCGTGGCCCCCAGCGACCCGGACCAGCAATCGGAACTCTCTCAGATCATGGCCGAGATGGAGAGTCTGTATGGACAGGGCGAATACTGTCCGGACGGCCCGGGCGCTGACGCGGCCTGTCTCGATCTGCCCACGATGGAGCGCATGTTCGCCGAGGAGCGGGACACCGACGCGTTGTTAGAGGTCTGGATGGGCTGGCGAGAGGTCGCGCCACCGATGCGTCCGCTCTATGAACGTTTTGTCGAGCTCTCAAACGCCGGTGCCCGGGAGCTAGGGTTCGCGAATACAGGAGACATGTGGCGGTCGGGCTATGACATGCCGCCGAACGAATTTACGGCAGAGCTGGAGCGGCTCTGGGGTCAGGTGCGGCCACTCTACGACGCCCTGCACTGTCACGTACGGGCCGAACTCGGTGTGGAATACGGCACCGCGATCGTCCCGGAGGATGGACCAATCCCGGCGCATCTACTTGGCAACATGTGGAGCCAGAGCTGGGCAAACATTGCGGACATCGTGGCACCTCAAGGGCGGGCGCGCCCGCTCAATGTGACCCGGCAGCTCGAGCGCGCCGATGTCGACGCCGTCGAGATGGTTCGATACGGCGAGCGATTTTTTAGCTCGCTCGGGTTTGCTCCGCTGCCCTCCTCGTTTTGGGACCGTTCGCTGTTTGTGAATCCCGCGGACCGGGAAGTGGTCTGTCATGCCAGCGCCTGGCACGTAGACTTTGACGCTGACGTGCGAATCAAGATGTGTATCGGCGTCAACGATGAAGATTTCGTCACGATTCACCACGAGCTAGGACACAACTACTACCAGCGGGCGTATCGTGGACAAGACCCGTTGTTTCGCACCAGCGCCAACGACGGATTCCACGAGGGCATCGGCGACACGATCGCGCTATCGATTACACCCGAATATCTGGTGCGGGTCGGGCTCCTCGGGGCGGCAGAGGCGCCATCCGCGGAGAACGACGTCGCACTGTTGATGCGTCAGGCGCTCGACAAAATCGCGTTTCTTCCGTTTGGGCTTCTGGTCGATCAATGGCGTTGGCAGGTCTTTTCCGGGGATATCCAGCCGAGCGAGTACACCTCGGCGTGGTGGAGCCTGCGTCAGGAGTATCAGGGGATCAAACCGCCGGTGCCGCGCGACGACGATGAGCATTTTGACCCGGGCGCGAAATATCACGTGCCGGCGAATACCCCATACACGCGATACTTTCTTGCCCACGTGCTCCAGTTCCAGTTCCATCGCGCGTTGTGTGGCGTGGCCGGATACACAGGCCCTTTGCACCGGTGCTCGATTTTTGAGAGCGCCGAGGCCGGTAGACGACTGCAGGTGATGCTGGAGATGGGGGCCAGTCGGCCGTGGCCAGACGCCCTGGAGGCGATGACGGGCACGCGCCAAATGGACGCGTCGGCAATCCTCGACTATTTTGCGCCGCTTGCCGTGTGGCTAGAGGAGCAAAACCAGGGTCGCCGCTGCGGCTGGTAGATCGCCGCCGCCGTTATGCCCTGCTGGCTGTCGGCAGGGGGCCTACAGACCGGCGTATTCGTCGTCGGTCACCTTTTCCAGCCAATCCGTCTTCGCGTCGATGTTGAGTGCGAGATGTGTCATCGCCGCGTCTGGGGTGGCGCCGTGCCAGTGACGCTCCCCGGGCTCAATCCTGATGGCACCGCCGCTCGCCACGTCCTGGATTGGCTCGCCGGACTTTTGGATTCGACACGAACCCTCAATGACCAGCAGCAGCTGTGTTCCGGTGTGTGTATGCCACGCGGTTCTGGCGGCCGGCTCAAACCGGACCCGATACATGTTGACCGGCGGGGTCTCTCCGAGACCGTTCATCGATGCTCGGGTCGCCGCGCCGGTAAAGGTCTCGCTATCGGCGGCGATGGCGCGATGGTCGGCCGTGTGGAACACCTTCATGATCGCGGGGACGCGGGTAAGGCCGACCGTTTGCCCTGCGTGACGATGAAGTAGACGGCGGTCGCGGCAATCGCGAGAGCAATCAGCGCGCCGAGATTGAACACGCCGGTCTGCGAATACCAGACAATCAGATAGCCGACCGATCCCGGCAGCAGGGCGTAATACACAAACGGCACGAGTGTCAGTCGGATAATCGCGCCCTCGCGTCCGAGCATGCCCACGACGGCCGAGGCGGCCACGACGTTGTGGACGCAGATCATGTTGCCGGCGGCACCACCCACGGCTTGCAAGGCGACGATCCAGACCGGGTCGACCAGAATCCGCTCCCCCATCCCGAATTGGAACGATGAGAACATCATGTTGCTCACCGTATTGCTCCCGGCGACCGCGGCGCCGATTCCCCCGATAAAGGTCGAGAAGAGCGGCCACGCCCCGCCGGCGAGGGCAGAGATACCTTCCGCCAGCACAAGAGGCATTTGGTTATAGCCGGCCGCGCCCCCTGCGCTCGCCAGAAACACCTGGACCATGGGCACGGTGAAGATAAGGGCCACCGACGCGGCCATCGTTGTCTTGAGGGAGGCAGACCATGCCTGTTTGTAGGCGGGTCCCGGCACCTTGTGCATGACGACGGTGACCAGCGACGCGACGATAAAAAGGAAACCGGGCAAATAGAACGGCTGGACCGCGTTCATATTCACCGTGCTCCCAAACATACCCGACCACGTGAGCGTGACGGACTGCAGGAGCGTCCGCAGCGGGTCAATCAGGCGTGACGACAGGAGCAGGAGCGCGACGACCACATAGGGGAGCCACGCCTTGACGATAGTCATTCCGCCGCTATGATGCGTGACGTCTTTGATCTCGACTGAGCCGGTCCACTCGGCGGGCCAGCTGGCGCGTGGCTCGAAGTCCCATGTGTCCTCTGGTTTTGGCATGAGGAAGCCCGCCCGCGCCGCGGTCACGACGACGCACAATCCCACGACGCTTCCGACCAGTGCGGGGAATTCCGGACCAAGAAAATACGCGGCCATCAAATAGGGAATCGTCATCGCGAACGCCGCAAAGATGGCAAACGGCCACACCTGCAGGCCTTCCGCGAGAGACTTGTTTCGGCCGAAGAACTTTGTCATGAACGAGACGAGAATCAGTGGGATGAGGGTGCCTGCAAGCGCGTGCAGCGCGGCGACCCGGAAGCCGATAAACGCCAAAAAGTCCGCCCAGACGGGATACCCGATGCCCGCCGCATACTCGACGATCGCGGGGTCGGACGATAACCCCGTGTTGACCCCAACCAGAATCGGCGTGCCCAATGCGCCAAAGCTCACCGGCGTGCTTTGAATAATCATCCCGGCCATGACCGCCGCCATCCCGGGGAAGCCCAACCCGACCAGCAACGGTACCGCGACGGCAGCCGGGGTACCGAATCCAGCCGATCCTTCGATGAACGCGCCAAAGAGCCAGGCCACAATGATGACCTGCACCCGTCGATCCGGCGAGATATCCGTGAACCCCTGCCGAATGGTCTTGATGGCGCCGCTTTCTTGCAACGTATTCAGGAGCAAGATCGCGCCGAAGATGATGTAGAGCAGGGTCAAGGCGATGATCAGCCCATTGAGCGAGGCGGCGATAACCTGCACAAAGGGCACCTGCCACACGGCCAGGGCAAGCACGAGCGCGACCGCGTATGACAAAGGCATCGCCCGGCTAGCGGGCCATCGCAAGACGACCAGAAAGACGGCGACGGTGATAATCGGAAGCAGCGCAAGGATGGTCAATACCGCTGTATTCATGGCTGATTGGCTCGTGTCAGGCGACGAAGTCGTGGACGGCGATCATGACGGGGCAAAAGCCGCAAGGGCGGCTGACTCGGTGTCGTGGTTCTCGAACACAGTATCGAGCTTCGTGATACTCAACAGGGCCTGGATCCGGGGGTTGGTCCCAAAGAGCTTCAGGGCACCTCCGCTATTGCGGACGGTGATGAATGTGCTGACCATTTCTCCTACACATGTGCTGTCGAGATAGTCGATACCCGTGAGATTGATCAGGAGGTGACGTTGGCCCTGCTCGAGGATGTCGGTGACATGTTTCTTCAGGACACCGGAGCCATCGTTTCGAGTCATACGACCGGCGGCGTCGAGGACGATCACATCGCCTGCGCTCCGCTCAGTGACTTGCATGGTGGGCCATTCTAACCCTATCGGACGCGGTGAAGTACGATTCGGACTATGCAGGTGGAATCCTTGCGGAGGTCAAAGCGAACGAGAACCGAGTCGCTCTCACGTCCCCGAGAGAGTCGGGGTTTCGCGAGTCGCGACGAACAGGCGCCTCCAGCCCGCGATCGTAGGGGCGCGCGGCGACGTGTCCCTGGCGCGGTGCCAAGTTTCGGCTTCGCGATGGCAGTGACATGGGTCCGCCGGCCTATCGGCGTCTGGAGACGTTTCCCGTGAGACTGGTCAATGGCGTGATCACGGTTGCGCTCGACAACGACGAGAGCCAGCCACTCCGCTAGCAGCCCGAGCATGCCTACTCCACTTGGACACGCGCTGGCCGGCGTCACCGCCGGTTGTCTCGTGTTGTCTGCTGCTGAATCGGGCGCTCACCGACCGTCCGCCAGGACACGTGGGCTCGCAGCGCTGCGGAGAGATCGACGCGTTGTCGCGTTCGGCCTGTGCGGAGCCCTGGCCGATATTGACTTC
>Ga0310124_10000630_pt1 | contig 24431 bp, 18 predicted proteins | sample CB11b_AW_Bot5_MG_FD_203507 | JGI IMG/M metagenome (GOLD analysis project Ga0310124, IMG submission 203507) | Marine microbial communities from Western Arctic Ocean, Canada - CB11b_AW_Bot5 | ecosystem: Environmental > Aquatic > Marine > Oceanic | place: Canada: Western Arctic Ocean | collected...
TTACAATCAATCAGGCCGCCGACGGAACGCCTTACGTGGTCGCAAATCGCCTGGGCTACGAGCGGGATTGGCTGGCACTTTGGCCACTCAGCGATGACCGGAAATCATTGAAAGACCCGATCGACGTACGCAACGCAACGGCAGAGTTCGGGCCACCCCCCAGTGGCATGGTGTGGTTCATGGACCATGCCAGCGGTGAGACCGTCCGCCTGGCCGATGGTCGTTGGCATCACTTGCTGAGCTATCGAATCATGGACCGGGGCGAACACGGCGGCGGTTCCCCTCCGCCTCAGACCGGCCTCTACCTGGAGGAGGTTGCTTCCGCCGGCGAGCCGTTGGCGAGCTGGCGATTTGGTTGAACAAACGGGAACATCGAAACACATTTGCATTTGAACCAAAATTTGGTACACGGCAATCATGCGCTTGGATACGGACCGTGTGGCGTCCCTTTGCCGGGAGCGGGGAGCGAGCTTGAGCGAAGGTTTGCGGGCAGGCGGCGTCAGCCGGAACGCGTACTACACCCTCGCGCGGATGCAATCCGGTTCTTTGTGCGCGACATTCAGCATCGATTGCCGTTCGAAAACGGAGCATTCGATCGCGTCGTGAACGGGCTCGTGCTGGAGCACATTGAGGACCTGGCGAATTTTTTTGCCGAAATCAACCAGGTGCTCAAAGCCAATGGACGCGCGGTCCTGTCGGCGATGCACCCCGCCATGTTTCTCAGAGGAAGCCAGCCGCGTTTCACGGATTCGGACTCCGGCGAGATCGTTCAAACCGGCAGCGACTTGCAGTTGCTTCATCTTGGCGAACATTCGCCGCGCGCGGATTTCGCCGCGCGATACCCCCGGTGCGAAAAATACGTCGATTGGCCAATGCTCGAAGTGCTTGATTTTGCGAAATAGGTTGTTCGACGTGAGTGCCGATGATTCGTCGGCACTTCGCGTTGTTATTTGTTTTAGGTGTTTTATGGATAGGATGAACCAGGGATCGAAACTCGTAACCCGCGGTTTTGAGGCGTTCCGCCGCGGGACAATGGGCAATGCCGGGCAGAATCTTTACGTCTCACACGCCGGGGTACTGCAGCGGATCTTTCAATTCGATCTGAATCAGAACGGCTACCTGGACCTGGTGTTCTGCAACAGTCAGAACCATTGGGAACGCCCGCCGTCGTATGTTTATCCTGCTCCCCTGACAGATCCGACGCATCGTGTCCTCCTTCCCGCGGAGGGCGCGCGGTCGGGGGCGGTGGCGGACCTCTCTGGAAACGGGTATGACGATCTCATCGTGGGCAATCATTACGGCGGCGTGACGTTGAGGCAGAATTGCTCAATCTATTTCGGATCGCCGGAGGGGTTGAGTGAACGATACCGGCAGGAATTGCCCGCGCCCCTCTGTACAAGCGTCGCGGCGGGCGATTTCAACGGCAACGGCAAGACAGACATCGCATTCCTGACCGGCGGACAAGTGCGGATTTTCTATCAGACGTCTCTCGGATTCGAACCGAAACGGTATGTCGATCTGGGGATTGAGGCCGATCAAGTCGGTGCCGCCGATCTGGACGAGGATGGCAGTGCGGATTTACTCGTGCGCGCCAAGTCCGGGGAGGTCAGGGTCCATTGGGGCGGACCGGATGGAATAAGCTCTAAGTTGTTCTCGGTCGTTCCGATTGATGTGGATCCTGCATCGGAGGAAAAGGACGCGGAAAGCGAGTTTGTGGAATACGTCGAAGATGCTTCGCCGCTGGTGAAAGCGATCTGTCTCGACGGGGCGCGGTACCTGTACGTTGCGCGGCAATCTGCAGCGTACCTGGTACCGGTCGATGCCGCCTCCCGGGAATTTGGATCACCCCGGATATTCGTCTGCGGTCAAAATCTTTCCGTTGCTGCCGGTAACATCAAAGGCAACGGCTATACCGATCTACTCTTTGCCTGCCGGGAGAAGATGGAAGGAGAGGAATACTCGTGGGTATACTGGGGCGGACCGGACGGCTACTCCGAGCGACACCGGACGCGTCTGGCAAGTTTCAGGGCATGTGACGCCGCCCTGGGCGATCTTGATGGCGACGGACTGGACGAAATTGTCATCAGTCAAAGCAAGACCCTGGATTCTTTCACCACGGAGTCACTCATCTACCATGCCACTCCCGATGGGATCGACCCGCAGCCCGTCCGGCTCGTGTCCGAGGATGCGCGCCGGGTTTTTCTGGTTCGCGCATCGGACGCTGCATTGCCCCAGGTCGTGCTCATCAATCACTTCAGCCGCGGGGTTTGCGGCGACGTGGATGTCGATATCTATTACGGCGGACCGGACGGCTTTACTGCTTCGCGAAGGCGGGGGCTACCCGGGTTCGGTGCGGTCGAAGCGTTGTGCTGCGACATCAACGACAACGGTTTTGTCGACGTCGTGCTTGCCAATTGCGCCGAGAACGCAACCACTCGGGATCCAGGGTCGTATATCTATATCGGCGGAGCGGATGGATTCGCAAAGATTCCGGGCGTGGTGCTACCCACCGTGCGGGCCCACGGTGTCTGCTGCGCCGACCTCAACCACAACGGATATCTCGACCTGGTCTTCTGCGGCTTCCAGTCGGATGAGCTGCTGATTTTCTACGGATCAGAGAACGGGTACGATCGCGACAACCCCGTCCGGATTCGCATGGAGTACGATGACGTTGTCTACAATGATCCGCGTTGGACCTACCTGGCCGACTTGAACAACAACGGCTGGTTGGACCTGGTGGTCCCCCAGATCGAGCACGACCGCAGCTTCATCCTATGGGGAGGACCGGATGGGTTCAGCATGAACAGGTGCCAGGCGCTTTCCGTCTTTCACGCCGCTTGCGCCCGGGCGGCGGATCTGAACGGCAACGGCTACCTGGACTTGATCGTGGGCGGTCACACGCCCTCCGTCGGGGAGCCGCATGATACATTTGTCTGCATCTATTGGAACGGCCCCGAGGGTCTGGGCGAAGACCGGCGAACGCTCCTGCCCGCGCGCGGCACCAACGCCATGACCGTCGCAGATTTCAACAACGACGGATTGCTGGACCTGTTCGTCTGCTCCTACCACGACGTAACCTCCCGTGATATCGATTCTTATATCTATTGGAATCGGAAAGGCCGTGGATTCTCCACGAATGACCGGCGGCGCCTCTTCACCCATTCGGCCTCGGGTTGCGTGGCAGCGGACTTCAATGACAACGGCTGGACCGACCTGGCCATCGCCTACCACAAGGTCGAGGGAGACCATGTGGGATTTTCCGCCGTGTGGTGGAACGGTCCGAACGGGTTCGACGGGAACCGAATTACCAAACTTCCTACCACCGGCCCTCACGGCATGACATGCATGGAGCCCGGCAATATCATGGACCGCGGTCCGGAGGAATTCTATCTCTCCGAGCCGTTACAGGTTTTCCAAGGATCGGATCCTGCATTCATCTCCTGGGAAGCGGAGATACCGCCGCGAACCTGGGTCAATGCACAGCTTCGAAGTTCCACCACACGGGAAGGATTGGCCAACGCACCCTGGTCCGGCCCGAACGGCCCCGAAAGCCGTTATGAAAACAACCAGGCGATCTCCTGCGGGGCCGGGTCCGGTCCGTGGCTGCAATACCGCCTGGCCCTCGGCGCTGACAAAAACATGCGCACTCCGCGGGTGACTCAAGTTACGTTGCTCTGCCGTTCGGGAAGATGAGACGGCCCAGGAAATGCTCGACGCCGCGAGGTGAGTGGTGGCATGAACTAGGAATACTTCAAAGGAGATCATTGTGACTGATAAAACGATACAGCAATTGTTCGATTTGCGCGGGAAGTCAGCGCTTGTAACCGGCGGCACCGGATGGTTGGGATCTGCATTTTCCGCGGCTTTGGCCGAAGCGGGCGCAACCGTTGTCATTTCAAGCCGAGACCAGGCGCGCGCCCAGGCGGCGGTTGATCTTCTTCCGGGGGACGGTGCTCATCACGCAGTCGAGCTGGACCACATGGACGAGACATCCCTCGAAAACGGGTTCCGGGCGGCAGCTGAGGCCGCCGGCTCACTAGACATCCTGGTCAACAACGGCCTCGAATTACTCGGCAAGGACTTAACCAGCGTCACTTTCGAGGAGTTCGCCCGTGACCAGACCAACAACGCCGGCTATTTCATCCTGGCGCGTCACCTCAGGGACCATGTGGTCGAGCGCGGCGCCGAAGGGAGCATCATCAACATCGGATCGATGTACGGACAGGTCGGTTCCTATCCCGATGCATACGAGGGAGTCTGCACGGCCAGTCCGGTCGCGTATCACGCCTTGAAAGGGGGAACGATTCATATGACCCGCCACCTTGCCTGCTACTGGGCGAAGGACAACGTGCGAGTCAACTGCCTCAGTCCCGGCCCGTTTCCGAATTTCAACAATGTTTCAAGTGAGATGGTAGACCGGCTCACCGCAAAGAATCCAATGAAGCGAATGGGGCACCCCTGGGAGTTGAAGGGAGCCATGGTGTTTCTTTCGAGCGCCGCGTCAAGTTACATGACAGGGCAAAACATCACGATCGACGGCGGCTGGACTGCGTGGTGAGACAGGGTCTGACATTTTTTCGATTGCTTATCTTTCCCGCTCGGCCCTGATCCGAAACACGGCCAGCCCAATGAGGACCAGGACAATCGTGGATGGCTCAGGCACACCCGTCAATCTTGGGTCGATGCCGCTCAGATCGGGCCCGTAGACGAACGAAACATTCGAAATACCGGCGGAAGGATCGAAGCCGGCCGGCGATCCAGTCAGCGTAAAAACGGTTTCGTTCTGGACGAGAGCTCGCATTCCGCTTACCGCCATCTGACCCGTCGTCGGATCATCGGCGGCGGAGACCAGCCCGTACTGAATGCCGTTTACCGCTTCCGGCCCTTCGCGATTGCTTCCGGGAAATGTTCCGTCGCCAAAGAGTCCGAATCTAGAGCTGCTGATGCCGTACATTGCGTTGCCGACAACCTGACAGAAACCATTGCCTCGAAAAGCCCATTCGCCGCCGACAACATTCCCGGGATCCGTCCCCGCTCCGATCGTCGCTGAAGCATCCGGCGACCCCAAAGAGCGGTTGGTCTCTCGGAGCAGAAGCATTGAATCTGAAGAAAGGCGAGGAGTTCGAATGGATGATTGAAGATCGAAACACTCTGGTTCTCCGACGAGTCAAACCCAGTGGCTCAGTACGGAAGAAATCTGCAAAACCCAGTCGGTCAAAAGCATGAGCCCCCCCCACCTGCCCGCATCACCGAATCCAACACACTGTTTGGGCGCAGCCAATGACGTCCAGGGTCGTAACCTGCTCCCGAAAAGACGCTTGCGTTGAAAATCCCGAGCTCTACCTCGGCACGGATGAAATATGCGGGCTAGTTGATGGCGTCATTACCGGTCATCAAACCCCACAGCACGAGTCGATTGGAAATACTTCCTGTTATATGTTACTGACTTGACACTTATTAACAGCCAACCTGTCAGCAACCTGTCAGCAACCTGTCAGCAACCTGTCAGCAACCTGTCAGCAACCTGTGAATAACCCTGTCAACACCCTGTCAACACCCTGTCAACACCCTGTCAACACCCTGTCAACACCCTGTAACAACCTGTAACAACCTGTCAACAACCTGTTAACAACTTTTCAATAATCCGCTCAGATGGGCCTCGGTACTTCAAACAGTCAAAAGCTTTTTGACCGGTCTTTTCCCGATCTCGGCTGATAATCACTCTCAGGCCACCTGTGGATCCGGATGGAAAGCGTCGGGAAAGCTGATCCAGTGAATGCTCTTGAGAACTCGGGCGATCCCATCAACGATGTGCCCAGTCGCACATCACTAAATTGTCACGACTTATTATGGATCGCATGGAAACCCTGATTTGGCGTCAGTTTGAAATGAAGCATCCGGACGACTGGGAGATGCTGCAATTCGGGCGCGGGCCGGATACAGGCCGTTGCGTTCTGGCGGACAGGCACCAGTACCGGCTGGAATTCAACTGGCGCAGGTTCGACGCTCCGCCCGACTGGCAGCGAACACTTTCGGACTACGGGAACAAGCTAAAGACGGATCATTCGAACGCATCGATACGACCGGTCGAGACATCGGGTTGGAGCGGCTTGGATATCAGCGGGAAAGAGCTGAACACCTCTCGCTTCGGCCGATTTTTTGGAGAGGAAAGCTGTCTTGTCGAGATCGTGTTCATCTGGCCGGAGGCCAAGGACAGCGATCTTACCCGCGATGTTCTCGAATCCGTGCGTGAGCGTCCGAGCCTCGGCAGCACTACACGCTGGCGTGCATTCGGCATGGATTTACAGGCGTCTGAAACCGTAACTCTCCAGGCCTGCGTAGTGGAGCCGGCCCGCGCGGAGATGAGATTCGGAAACGGGAAGAGTCCCATTCCTACCGAGTTGTTTCAACGCCTCGGCCTTGTGCCGCATTGGTTGAAAGGGTCCGTGCCGCAATGGCTTGAGATGCAGGTTTCATCCGACGTGATCGACATACAACAGTCCGGCACCACGATTCGCGGTCACGACATTGCATGCGTCGAAGGCATTCTTCGACAAGGTCCCCTGCGGCGGATGGTCCGAAAACCTCCGAAGCTTCGAGCCGCAGCCTGGCAATGCCCGCAGGACGGGAGGCTCTATTGTGCGACATGCACTGATAGAGGCGAAGGCGAAGCGACGCGACTGCCAGGTCGCCGGTTGGCATGTTGCCCCTCCCTGGCATCTGAAATCGGGACCAGATGAAGAAGCGAAGAAAAGCTGACGAACAGAAAGCAGACTGGCGGTCGATGCTCCGGGCGATACCGATCCGAAATGCAGCCGCGCAAGCGGAGCCGCTCCATGACGGAACCATGCGCATGGTGGTTCCGCGGCGGCGCCCTAAATTTCTTGTGCCCCCTATTTCCTGGATCCTCCGCCCCAGCACTTCACGAACAATCATTCTCGACCGGCTTGGCAGTCACGTGTGGGAACTATGCGATGACCAGCGAAATGTCGAGCAGGTTGTCGACGCATTCGCCGCCGCGCATCAATTGACATTCCACGAGGCTCGCGTGGCGGCAGGAAATTACATTCGCCAGCTGATCGAACGAGGAGCGCTGGCGATTTCAATATCCGACCAATCGAGGTAGATAGCGAGTCGTCAACGACTTGGTCAAATAGGGCAGTTCAATGAATTTATCTGCTTATGTGCATAGAATTCGGCCAATGCTTGCCCTACCCATCTTGTACCTCCTCGCGCCGCCCGCTGCGTGGTCGGAGAACTGGCCCCACCTTTTCTGGTATTCGGACTCGAACTATCCGGCGCAGGCCGTGACACGATGGTAACATCGCTATGGGAATCCTCGGGGACGCACCCGGTTGCGTTTCACCGGTATTATATCGTGGGAGGCTGTACATTTTGGCCGATTCGGGAATAATGAGCTGTGTCGATCCGGCCGATGAGAAGGCCTTTTGGCGGCATCGTCTACCCTATGGAGGGTGTACCGCATCGTTGGTCGCGGGGGACGACAAACTCTATGCCTCAGGCACATCCGGCAACGAGGTCGTACTTAAAGCAGATGACAGATTCGAGATCCTTGCAGAAAACAAAATGGATGAAAGTATTTATGCCTCTCCTGCCATCGCGGACGGCACGATCTTGATGCGCACAAAAACCATGCTGAGCTGTATATCCTCGCCTGGGTTCGAAAGCCTTAAAGGGTAGAGGGCCTACTTGCTTTTTTGTTTCGGCTCAGCCGGTCTTGGGGCGTTGCCGCAAAGTGCCTGCTCTTTGAATTGAGCTGGAAAACGGGCCAAATGCTACGCTATGCTGCCACCGGATGAGGACAACACATTGAAGCGGATCGACATCCAGGATCAGGCCCGGCTCGGCTTCCTGCGAACGCTGAGCATGACGATCAACGGAATGCGCCATCGATTGGGCCGCTCCGTCGTCACAATCCTTGTCATCGTGGTGGCTATTGCGTTCCTCATGAACACCCTCAGTGAATCGATGCTCAAGAACAGCGTGGCGGGACGGTTGGATGAACGAATAAAGGAACTCCACACCGCGGCCAACCTTGCGACCCACCTCTCTCAAGCGGGCACAGAAGAGCAAGTACTTTCTCGCCTGGCAGCAGCCGGCGAGGAGGAGACCATCCCTTCCGAATTACAGTCGATGGGCGGCTTCAGCGATGCGACGATAACGGAGTTGACGGAACAGGCAGCACAAGCGACCGCAATCGTTACCTGGTTGGAACGTTTGAACTACGGTCAGCGCCGGAGACTTTTACATGACGCCGAAGGATACGGCGTATTCGGGTGGTTACGCGAACCGGAACACCTCCAACGCTTTGAAACAGAACTTGCGACAATGCCGTCACTCAAACTGCCCGTCACCACCGAAACCTTGCATCGCTTTCTCGAAGCGTGGCCGACAACTCGCGCCCGTGCCGAGCAAGCCCGGACCGGTTGGCTGGAAGCGGCGAATCGACTTGCCACGTCTTTGGACGGGCGTTCGATGATTGAGGCGTTGTCTGACGCGGAAGGTGAATTCGGCGACCAGGTTCGTGAAGCGGGCTTTCAGCTTGATGCAACGACTGCCGATCGGGTTGCGCCCCAGGCTCGCGAGATGCTCGACGTGAAGCGCATCGAGCAAACCATCGACTCCGACGCCATGCAGATTGCCATCGCGCAGAGGTTGGATATTCTTCCTGGGGAAATCGATCCGAAGCTCCTCTGGCGCTTTCTCGGCAACGGCTCCAACGCATCGTGGTTCCTGCAGAGAATGACCGAAACCGGACTCCGTGCCGATGATCTGTCCCGGGAACGTCTCCGAGAGTTATCCAGGATTTACCGCGAGGAGCAAGCCCTCGCTTCGGTGGCGTGGGTGCGCGATTCGGCCGATCGCCGAATTTTGGATCAGCGGATGATCTGGCTTATCGGCGTATCATTGATCGTCTGCATGGTGGGTATTACCAACGCCATGCTCATGTCAGTCACCCAACGCTTTCGAGAAATTGCGACCATGAAGTGCCTCGGGGCGTTGGATGGGTTCATCGCGCTGGCATTCATTCTCGAAGCCTGCATGCTGGGTTTCTTCGGTGGACTTCTTGGAGCGCTGGTTGGGCTTACAATCGGAATGAGCAGGATGTTCGGAACATTCGGCTCCCTGCTTGCCGGGGCCATTCCAACCTTTTCTTTGTTGCTGGCAGTTGGAGCTGCCCTTTTTCTCGGTGTGATCCTGGCAGCTTTGTCCACTGTCATTCCCGCTCTTCAGGCAGCGAGGCTGGCGCCGATGGAAGCGATGCGGGTGGAATGAGGCGAGACACATCGATTTCAAGAAAAACGATGCCGTCGGATGACGCGACCCTGCGCGTGATCATCCGCACCGTGGGTCTTACGAAGCACTACCAGGTGAAAAACGTAGTTACCGAGGCGCTGCGCGGTATCGATGTCGAAATCTATACGGGTGAATTCATATCCGTGATGGGTCCGTCAGGATCGGGCAAGAGCACGTTCTTCAACATGATCGGCGGATTGGACGGCGCTACCGGCGGCCGGGTCTTTATCGATGAAGTAGATGTCGCGCAGCTGACCGCCGTAGAGTTGGCTTTTCTCCGGTGCAGGAAGATTGGGTACATTTTCCAGTCGTACAACTTAATCTCCTACATGACTGCGCTGGAGAACGTGACGACGCCGATGGCTTTTGCCGATGTGCCGCCGGACGAAGCCCGACACAGAGGCATGGAACTGCTGGAACTCGTTGGCCTCGCAGACCGGTGGTTCCACCGGCCCATCGAAATGTCCGGCGGGCAGCAGCAGCGCGTCGCAATCGCACGGTCCATGGCAAACAACCCCAGTATTCTTCTCTGCGACGAACCGACAGCCAATCTCGATTTAAAGACCGGCAGCGGAATCCTGACGATCCTGCGCCAATTGAATACAGATCGCGGCGTGACGATCATTTGCGCCACCCACGACCATCGCATGCTGGACATTTGCAATCGCCTGATCTGGATTCGTGACGGAAGAGTGGACCGCATTGCCAAACGCGACGAGGTCCATATCGAAGTCGGAACGATCGGGGGCGAACAACAGTAATGCTGTTCCGCCAATATCAGGTCGCGAGATCAAAGAGGATTCTACGCAGTACCGCACATCGAGTCATCGGTTTGCCCCCTGTTGCTCACACCCTTGCAATCTTGCTCCTGCTGACGTTCAACGTAAACGCGGGAGAGGTAGACGACTTCAAAACGGACTGCCTTCAACTAACCCAGGCGCCGCACAGGTTGACCGGTACCGATGAATATAGGCGAGCCGCCGAGTATGTTGCTCAACGCCTGCGCGATATTGGCTTGGATGAAGTGATCGAGCAGGAGTTTGTTGCGGCGCAGACGCAGATTCTTCGGTGCGAAATGGAGTTGGACGATGAATCGGGGCTGCCCCACCGGACCCTACCGCTCCTGCCAATGCGCCCCAACGGGATCATTCCCCCCATCACCGGCCCCGACGGAATCAGCGGTCCAATCTATCATGCGCGACTTGGCACACCGAAGGTTTTTGGGGAACGCTCGCCGCATGGCTGCATCGTCGTGATGGAGTATAGTGCGGGCCGGGAATGGATGCGCGCGTTTCGACTGGGAGCCGTCGCGGTCATCTTTACGCCGAGTGACGAACTGCGCTCGGAGCAAACTCATCATGCAAACGCAAACGCAAATCTTCCACGGTTCTATTACGAAGGAGCCCCTGCAGATCTCGAGGCGGGCAAGCGGGCGACGATTCACAGCCAAATTGTCTGGCGCCAGGCTGTTGGCCGGAACGTACTCGGGTTCATCCCCGGCACGAACCCCGTCTACCGCTTCGCAGAAAAGGAAGAGTTGATCCTTCTGGCGGCATCGCTGGACAGCTTTGGGGAAATCCCGAATCGAACTCCCGGCGCACGCGGAGCCGCCGCCTGCGCAGCACTTTTGCAAGTTGCCGAAGAACTGGTCCGCAATACTCCTGCAAACAAGCGCCGCCACATCCTGGTAGCCTTTCTGGATAGCCGTGCGCGGGGCAATGCGGGCGCGATGGCGTTGTACCGTGCCCTGGACGCCAAGAAGTCGGGGCTGGCGGCCCGGGCGACCAGCCACAAAACCGAGACTGGATTTCTGGATGATTTGCAGGACTTGCTGAACGAAAACGATCCACTGAGCGACGAACACAGAAAACATCCCGCGAGAGACGAACTCCTGCGAAGACTTCAACTTGTCGCGGCCAATCGCGCAACCGATCTGGGTATTGCGATGTTCTCATTGCGCGATCGGCGCGCGGCAGACAATGAAGACACAGCGCTGCTGGGGGAACTTTCGGAGTCGATCGATGCTCTGCAGGCGGATAAAGATGTGTGGAACAACCTGCGCCGGGCCCTCGTGCGCAAAGAATTTTCGGATGATGTAAACGGCGTGGCGAACGAGAGCCTGGATCGGGTCCGCACCGACCTGCAGGCCCGGCGAATTGAACTCGATCTGGTGGGCCGGTCTCTTGACGCGGAAGACCGGATCGACCAACGGATGGGCGCCATGCTGCCCATGCTGCACATCTCATTCCTGTTGGGGGACCGAACCGACCGCTGGGGACTAGTGATCGGCAATAGCTCGACGTTTCGAGGGAACCGCGATGTGCCCGGCGTCTACAGCAAAGTCCAGCGCACGTTCAGCTACGTCATTGACGATTTGTCCGACTCGGGCCGGGCCCTGCCTGGCTTCGAATCCGGCACGGTTGACCTGACTTTGAATCCGGCGGATTTAATCTGGTCGGCACCCGAGCTGATACACGGTGGCGCCTTTGCGGGAACCCTGGGGATCTACAACGTAGCCCTGTGCACGGTGCAGGAGGACCTGCGGCGTGAGGGCACGCCGGACGACACACTGGATCGACTCAACTTGTCAAACATCCGACGTCAGGCGGACCAGATGGGCGCGTTGATTGCCGGTGTTGCAGCCCATCAAAACCTTTCGCAGGCGAGTTCCATCGAATCTGAGCAAACCTACATCGCACCGGTTTATGCCAAGGACCATGTCACCGGCGCAATGGCCATGGTGCGCAGTCGCGGTCAGGAAGTGAACAGTCCGCTGCCGGGCGTGGCGATCCAGGTGCGGCGCAGCCATCCATCGCGGGATTTCGTTTCGCACAAGCCCTACGCGTACGACGATTTCCAGGTGGTCCTCACCGATGCAAATGGCGCGTACACGATCGGCCCTCTCTATGACACTCCGAACGTGGTGGATAATTTTGTTTTCGGCGCGAAATTCTCAGCGGACGGCCGGGTCAGCCACGCAACGGATTTAACGTCCAAGAACACAATCAAGGAACGGCTAAACCTGGTGCGTTGCGGCCATGGAGCCCTGGTCATGCCGCCCCAGGTGCAACTCGGTCTGCCGAAGTTCATGATCGGCAAGTCAGACGCGGTTCTGGGCGAGGAACGATCCAACACCGGCGTGGAGGACGGAATTGCATTCTGGTTTTGTGAGCCGAAAGTAGACACCGTCAAACTCTTCGGCCTGGATGCTTCCATCGTTTTACTGAACGGGCCTCCGGTTCATGGAGGGAATGCGGAGGGGGCCGTCAAGACGACGGACAGGGATCCGGCTGAAGGGCATCAAGGTACCGGTGTCGCGGCGAACGGACCCTACCCGGCGATTGCCGGTACAGCCCAGGCAGCTACGGACTTATGGCGGGTGAATGAATCCCGGATGAAAATTCTGCGGGACCGATCCATCATGAACACCTCGATTGAGGAGCTGCATGGCCGGACGGAAGACCTGCTGCTTTCCATGAATCAAATCGACGCCGTTTCGGAGAAGGAGGCAACCGCGGCATCCGCGCTCCTGGCCGAACGAGCCGTCTACACGAACGTGCGCAACTCGATGGAAGACCTGGTGCATGCGGTGCTCGTATTGCTGGCTCTGTCAGTGCCATTCGCATTCATTCTGGAGCGGCTGCTCATTGGAGCGGTCAATGTGTACAAGCAGATCATCGGGTTTGCGGGCATCTTCACAATTACGTTTCTCCTGCTTTTCGTAAGTCATCCTGCATTTTCCGTATCGAAGACGCCGGTCATCATATTCCTTGGTTTCGGGATCCTGGTGCTATCCGGCATGGTCATTTTCATCATCATGCGGAAGTTCGAAGCGGAGCTGAAAGTACTGCAAGGGATGACCGCAACAGTGCATGCCGCGGACGTATCACGGTTCGGCACCATGTTTGCAGCGGTGTCGATGGGGGTGTCCACAATGCGGCGGCGGCCTCTTCGCACCGCCCTGACCTCAACCACGATTATACTGCTGACGTTCACGATTCTTTGTTTCGCGTCGTTTGGCGTACAAACCGGTGTGATCCGCATCTTTCTCCGCTCCGCGCCCTCCTACGCCGGAGTTTTCTTTCACCAGGTGAACTGGAGGACCCTACCGGAGCCGATTCTCGAAGTGTTCAAAGGGCGATGGTCCGCGGTGGCTACGATCTGCCCGCGGTACTGGGTAACTTCGGATTGGCGCGATCGCGCCCTGGCGATCACCCAAGAGAACGGTACGCGACCGGTGCCGCTTCGCGGTGTCCTTGGGTTGGACAGCGAGGAACTGCTGCATCGCGACGATCTCCTTGAACTGCTGGGCGGGGCGATGAAGGACATCGACGGAACGGTATTTATAACGAAGGAAATTGGTGAACGGCTGGGCCTCGGGCCGGGCGATCCGGCCATCCTGGGCGGACACACGCTCGAGGTCGGGCCATTTCTGAATTCCTCAAAGTTCGCAACCGTCAACGACATGGACAACAGCAACATTCTCCCTGTCGATTTTCAGGATATCAGCAACAAGGTCATCAGTTGGGACGCAAGGCCCGCTTCTGAAAAAGAAGGCGTGGGAATGCTTCAACGAAACCCGAACTGGGCCGTATTATTGCCGGATTCGGTTGCCATCGTGTCCAGCGCGGCTGCCCGCGGAATGGGTGCAAACCTGCGCTCGGTTAACCTCTACACCCCGGATCACGCAACCGCCGAGGTCATTGTGCAGGACATTGCGCGCATGTTGCGCCATCCGGTGAGTGCGACCCGATCCGATGGCGTATACCGCCACCTCCTGGGGCCGATTGTCCAGGCCGGCAACATCAGGACCCTGCTCTTCCCCCTGCTTCTCGGCGGTCTGGTTGTATTCGGCACGATGCTGGGATCGGTTTCCGACAGGCAAAAGGAGATCTACAGTTTCAGTGCGCTGGGCCTGGCGCCCGCCCACGTGGCCAGCCTCTTCTTCGCGGAGGCAATGGTCTATTCCGTGATCGGCGGCCTGGCCGGGTATCTTCTCGCGCAAGGATCGGTTGAAATGCTCACCATGCTTGCACCGATCACCGGACTTCGTGTCCCCGAGATGAATTACTCCTCATTGAACGCGATCGTCACAATTCTTGTTGTCATGGCGATGGTCATGGTCTCCGCCATCTATCCGGCCATCAAAGCTTCGCGCAGCGCGAATCCCGGCGTCATGCGCACTTGGCGAATGCCCGCTCCGGAAAACGACACGCTTAATATCGTATTCCCTTTTACCGTTTCGCAGTACGATTTCACCGGAATTGTCAGTTTTCTCAAGGAGCATTTTGACAACTACTCCGACACGGGTCTCGGCACATTCAGGGCGCAGAACGCATCCGTTGTACGTGAGGAGAAGGATCACCTGGGCCTGCAAGCCGAACTGGCACTGGCGCCACTCGACCTCGGGGTGACACAGTCGTTCGAACTGAGAAGCGCGCCTAGCGAAGTGGAGGGAATTGACGAAGTAAACATTCAAATTGTTCGTCAGTCCGGGCAGCCTAAAGACTGGCGGCGGCTGAACAAGGTTCTACTCAACGACCTGCGGCGCCAGTTTCTGATCTGGCGCTCCCTCAGCCAAGAGGCCATGGAACTCTACCGGCAGCGAACGCTGGAAGAAATGGGACAGGATGAAGACTGATCGGGAAATTGAAGAGTTTCGGAGCGCGATGGAGGTGCCCTCGCACTTTGAGGATGGCTTCACCTGGTCCAGCTTTTTTGCGGCCATCTTCATCGCCCTGCTCATCATGCCGGGGGCGATGTACATGAGCCTGCTGGCCGGCCAGGGCATCGGGCCGGCCGCGCAGTGGGTCACGGTAATTCTCTTCATTGAGGTTGCCCGGCGAGCGCATCGCAACTTGAAGCGCGCCGAGATTTTCGTGCTCTTCTTCATGTCCGGTGCTGCACTCTCCGTGCCGTTTTCCGGCCTGCTGTGGCACCAGTTCTTCGTGGCGTCCGATGCGGCGAGAGAAGCAGGCATCGCGGAGTACTTGCCCCATTGGTGGGCGCCCCCCATCGAGTCGGAGTCGTACGAAAATCGCACATTCTTTCATCGCGACTGGTTGCCGGCGATCGGATTGGTCGTGTTTGGAACGTTTTTCAGTCAGATCAGCAATCTCGTTCTCGGGTACGGATTGTTTCGCGTGGCCAGCGACACCGAGAAGCTGCCGTTTCCGCTGGCCCCCATCGGGGCGCAAGGCGTGATGGCGCTGGCCACCGATGCGGACGATACGTCCGGCGATCCGGAAACCTCGTGGCGGTGGAGGGTCTTTTCGATCGGGGGAGCCATCGGGCTGACGTTCGGAGCAATCTACCTGCTGCTACCCACGGTGACCGGTGCGCTGCTCGACAAACCCATTATGCTGCTGCCGATTCCCTTCAGCGACTTTACCACCAAGACCGATGCGTTATTACCCGCGGTGGCCACGGGGATGTCCTGGGATCTGGGCAACCTCCTGATGGGCATGGTGCTGCCGTTCTTTGCCATGGTCGGCAGTTTTGTCGGATTAATCATCACCATGGTCGCCAATCCCATTTTGCACTCCGTTGGAATTCTCGATTCATGGGCGACCGGAGACGATACGGTCATCACAATGTACAAGAACAATGTCGATTTCTACTTCAGTTTCACGATCGGAGTGTCGCTGGTAATCGCGGGAGCGGGTATTTGGCAGATGGTCCGATCGCTGCACCACTGGCGCAGAAAGCGCGAAACGGAGCGCACGGTGTCGATGATCAGCGAGCCTCCCGCGGGCCGCGGCGACATCCGGTTCTGGATCGTCTTCACCTGCTACCTGCTCACCACTGCAATCTATATCGTGGTCGCCGGCTACCTCATTGACTGGCACAAAGGGGTTGTCGCGGTCATGCTTTTCCTTGGTTTCGTATACACGCCCCTGATCAGCTACGCCACGGCCCGACTGGAAGGGATTGTCGGTGAGGTCGTGGAGATCCCTTTCATCCGCGAGGCGACCCTGATCTTCAGCGGATATAAAGGCGTTGCCGTCTGGTTCATCCCCATGCCGATGGCCAATTACGGCATGATGACCGTTTTTTACCGCCAGTGCGAATTAACCGGCACCAAGTTCACCAGCATCTGGAAGGCCAGCTTCATCCTGTACCCCATCATTCTGATCAGCTCGATTTTCTTCGCAAATTTCATCTGGGGCCTGGCGGAAGTCCCCTCGGCTGTCTATCCGTTCGCCGACAAGATGTGGGAACTTCAAGCGCGCAACCAATGCATCATGTACTCAGCGACGCTGGGTGAATATTCGATATTCGAAGAAGCGTTTAACTGGAAATACCTGGCGGCCGGCGGGGGGTTCGGGGTGCTGTTGTTCGCGGTATTGTCGGGGATCGGTATGCCGGTGTTCTTCGTGTACGGTGTGGTCCGGGGACTCGGTCAGAGCTTGCCGCATGTCATAATACCGCAGTTTATCGGCGCGTTGATCGGCCGGTACTACTTCCAGCGGAAATTGGGCCTGCGCTGGCGGCAGTACGTGCCGGTCGTCGCGGCAGGGTTCGCATGCGGCGCGGGTTTGATCACGACCATCGGCGTCGGAGTCACATTTTTGAGCAAGGCGGCAATTTCGTCGCCGTATTAGATGAAGTACAGAACAAATTCGGGGGGCGACCGATGGAGGTCTTGATTTCAATCCGCAGCCTCCACAAGGATTTTCACCTGGGCAAGACCGTGGTGCATGCACTGCGTGATGTTTCCCTGGAAATTTTTCGCGGCGAATACCTTTCCATCATGGGACCCAGCGGGTCAGGAAAAAGCACCCTGTTCAACATGATCGGAGCGCTTGACCGGCCCACCTCGGGCGAGGTTGAGGTAGCGGGCCTGGACCTCACCCAATTAACCCGTAGGCAACTGGCCTATTTTCGCGGCAATCACATTGGTTACATTTTTCAGTCCTACAACCTGATCTCTTCCTACAGTGCAGAAGACAATGTCGCTGTACCGCTGTTGTTCAGCGGAACCGCTGTGCCGGAGGCAATGGAGAGGGCTCGCGACGTGTTATCCCGCGTGGGATTGAGCCATCGACTGGATCATCGCCCCGATCAATTGTCGGGCGGTCAGCAGCAGCGTGTTGCCATCGCCCGGGCTCTGGCGAATGAGCCCGCGATCATCCTCGCCGACGAACCTACCGGAAACCTGGACCTCCAAACCGGCGAGGAAATTATCGGCCTGTTGCACCAACTCAGCAAACAGGATGGGATCACGGTAATTTCCGCGACGCACGATCACAAGATGTTGTCGGCATCCGACCGCATCCTGTGGATTGCCGACGGACGCATAGATAAGGTCCAGGAGCGGAGTGAGATTGATATCCGCGTAGGCACGGTTCGTATTTCAGAAAATCCCGAAAAAACAGATTAAGACTACGACAAAGCTCTCGAATATGCTCGCGACAAAATTTTCAAAGCGGCAAATCCGCAACCAAACGAAACTTACTTTGGAGTCCACAGAGTGAAGTGTTGGTCACTCCGTGTGCTCCGTGCCACACTACAAACAAGGCTGTCCATTCCTGCGGACCCGTGAATGAAAGCGAGCGCGTGAGGCTCAGGACCTTCCTACATTTCTGGGTTGCACGCCTCTGCGATTGAGCCGAGACCCGGAGATGGTCATCGAATGACCCCGCGCGGTACAATGCCCGGTGGTCATATGATCTGCTGAGCGACTGGCCCACCGGGAAGGCCATTAAATGCGGGATCCGCGGCAGATGAACGGAAAGAAGAGGAAGAACCAAGGGATGGAGACGCTGGGGACAAACCCGCTCGTTCGCTGCGCTCAGGAAACGTTCCTGCTCCGCGCCTCATGCTGATTCGTTCGGCACCCTTACTTTTATACAGCCCCTTTAAGCCCGCATCGATCAGCTGGCCGCCCTTTTTGCCAATCAAGTCCAGATCAAGCCTTTCAATAACGCCCCTCCTGGCAGGTTTCATTTTTGAGATATCCGGCAGAGCATAGTGGTCGTTGGTGTATTCCGCGTACACGAGGCCTTTGTGCTTGATTTCCACGCCTTTTGCCGGCACAGGTTTTTTTCTCAAAAGTCTTTTCAATAACGAAGCGCATCATCTGTTGCGGCGGTATAGAAACCATCCGACCACCACCCTTGGTCCAGAATCCCCATCTGGAACAAGGGCTTGTTGTTTAGAAACAGCCGCAAAAGGCCGCGATCGTCCTTCTCCAGCGAACTTTTACGCATGCCGAAGTAGCTCTTTACGCGGTCTACGCTCCTGCCCTCCGAATCCTTCAGCGTTACGACGAGATCATACAAGAACGGATTATCAGGCGACCACAACGTTGGTCTTGCAATCTGAAGTCAATCGCCTCCCCCCGCTTTCCCACCGGCCTCAGCCTCGGCGCTCTACCCATCCATCGCTTGCAGTTGCACAATGTAGTTCCCCTGCTCGCCTGCAAGGGACGTTTCAACTCGAACGGTCTCGGTATCGATATCGGGAGTGATTTTCACGTTCTCAATATATAACGGGGGCACTGCTTCAAGCCATACGGGCTGCCAGACACCTGTTCCCGGCGAGCAGAATCTCCCGCGAAGTAAAAGGCAGAATCCGACGAACCATGACGAGGCGGCAAAAAGTCAACGTGACGGAGTAAGGCCTTCGAAATTGGCCATTGAGAATTCGATATTCGACATTTTCGAGAAACCCCGAACTGTCGAATGCTCAATATCGAATGGCGAAGGATTTTCGGTCTCCAATCTCCAATCCGAGATTCGAAATCCCCCTACATCCTCATCGTATCAAACACCGGAGGCGGGAGATCCGTGGTGATGCGAATGATGGCTCCTATTATGAGTGGAATGATGCTGCCGGCCAGGTCTCCCGCGATCAGTCCGATCATCAGCGGCTTCACCTTTTGATACGCGCCCGGCCCTCCATACCGGGTCACCGAACTCTTGATCGCCCATCCGATAAGAAATGATACCGCCATCACCCGGCCCGGCGACGTGCCCCACATGATGAACAGGACGGGATGCAGCGGCCACCGGGCGAATCGGGTACGGAGGATCGTGAAGGAGGCGACACAAACCGCTCCCACCAGGAACGCGATCATGTACGGGCCATTAGGTGCAAGATGCGCCAGCCTCCGCCATCCGGTGATCGACTGTGCTTCCTCGAGCGAATCCTGCGCGATCAACCGGTGCGTGATCTGAATGGTTTCGTGAAAGGCATACTTGGACCCGTGCTCCATGATCGAGAAATCGCGCCGGTTTACGCCGCGGTCATATTCGATATAGAGCACGACCGTGATCGAAACAATCATTGCCACGACCAGCGTCACCGCGCACCAGGCGGCTGGTCGCCCAATGGGTATCCGCTTCAGATCCAGTAGCTTCATTCCGTTTACCAGGAAGGGCATCACCGCCTGGCTGGGGGTCCCGACGAGCACAACGGAAACAAGCATGAGCAGGACAAAGCTCTCGGGATTCAGGGCCATCGGACCCAAAAAGCCCATCATGACGACACAGGGGAACCATCGCGCTTCCGGCGAATAGAATCCGGTCTCGGCGACGACACGGCTGAGGACGACGAAGAGAATGACGATGAGGGCGCCGTAGAGTACAGCGAGCTGCCAATCGAGCCCGGCGGCCCACAGCATTCCCACGAAGGAGGTAATGCCAACCAGGAACACGCGAGCCCCCCAGACGGCGGCGTGCTCGGGCTTATCCTTTCCGCGGAGCCCGATCGCGCCCTTAAACACACTCGCATAATAGGAACGCCCCATGATCACAAGACCGACGAACATCGCCAGGAATGCGCCGAACTGCATGTATGTCAGTGGTCTCGGATGCATGTGGCCGCCTGCCTCGAGTGAAATGCCGTACGTGATGAGCACCCCGGATACAAAACAGTAGAAAAAAGGTCCGATTCCCAGTGACAGCGAAACATCGGAAGCCAGGAAATAGGCGAACGCGACCACCGCGAAATAAATGTAAGGTTTGGCGAGATGATAGTAAGGCCCTTTCTGGAAGATTGGGATCAGGTCGACGATTTTCAACATGTCAAATTCCCGCTGTATCTGAATCGTCATGTCGGGAAACCAGGCATGCGCATAGTTGTTCAGGTGGATTGCGGAGACGGCGATCATCGCGACCCAGAACAAGGGTTGCCGAAAAACGCCACCTACACTCTTCCCGGGACTCGGAAGCAAGGAAGCGGCAAAAGTCGCGACGGGATAGGCCAACTGCTCGTAACGGGACCACTGCCGGTGAACAACGACGGACAACCCGACAAACCCGATCCACAGCAATAGAATCATGGGTCCCCAGAATGAAAGCGTTCTCTTCCACGCGTACCACGGGATATCCGTGAGGCGGATGTGCTCTTGGTCTTTTGGGCGCGGCAGTCCCCAGAGGTACCCCCCCAGCACTTCCGTCTCGTTTTCCGGCGTCACATTGGCGAGCATCCGGTCCGGAACCATCTCGACAAGACCGAGGCTTTTCCACCCCGGCTCCGTACTCTGATGGTGGTGCGGCATTATGATCGCCGGGGTAAATACACGCGCGAAATTTGATCCAGGAATGGCGCAGGCCGCCAGGGTCATCGCAACAATGACGGCAAGTTCCTTTCCGGTTAAGGCCAGGGTCTGCTTCAAACGAAACAAAAGTGGATTGATCAACAGCAGGAACAGAATGAGTGTGCCGAACACGGCAATAGGCAGCTGATTTCCAACCAGGCTCGTCTGGTAAATGAGCTGCCGGTTGACGATGGCGGCGACACAGATAAGGCACGCGCCCAGCAGACCCAGAATGACCGCGCGCGCCGTCATGGAATCATTCCGCTCATCCGGGCATCGTGTTGAAGTGCGCGATCGGCCAATCGGCGACGATGCGAAGAAACGTGCCGATAAGGAACGGGATCACCGAGCCGATCAGGTCGCCCGCGATCAAACCGATCATTAACGGTTTGAAGCGCTGGTACGCGCCCGCCCCGCCATACCGGGTCATGAGTGTTTTGAGCAGCCATCCAAGTAGAAAGGATACTGCCATCATCTGGCCCATAGTGGAACTCCAAGTGATGAAGAGCACCGGGTGCAGCGGCCACCGGGCGAAACGGATGCGCAGGAGGGTAAAGGCTCCAACCAGGGCCAATCCCGCGCAGAAGGCGACCAGGTACGCCCAGCGGTGCGGCCGGATATGCAGGAAGCGCTCCCACCCGACAATGGTATTGGCCTCCTCAAGCAAGTCGACGGCCATGAGGCGTTGCTGAAAGTGCATGGTCCCGTGAAACGCTGCTTTACACACGCCCTGTACGTTGCCGCTGTCGCCGATGTTCATTCCCTTGTCATATTCGATGTAAAGCGTCAGGGCAATCGACCCGACCAGAGTGATCACGAGAGAGACCATGCACCAGGTTGCGGCGGGACCGATTTTCAATCGCCGCAGGTCGAGTAATTTAAGCGCGTTGATCATGAAGGGCATCAATGCCTCGCGCGGCGTCCAGGCGAGGATGATCGACAGCAGCAGGATTACAACATAGGTGTCCGGGTTGAGCGCCTTCGGGCCGAAGAACCCCATCATGACCACGCACGGAAACCATCTTGATTCAGGGTGAAAGAAACCGGTCTCGGCCACCACGCGGCTAAGCACAACGTACAGGACGACAAGCAAAGCCGCGTAGAGGAATGCGATCTGCCAGTCCAACCCGATGGACCAAAGAATGCCGATGAAGCACGCCATGCCGACCAGGAACACGCGCGCGCCCCAAACGGCGAAGCTCTCGGGGTTTTCCTGTACCGACAAACCGACTGCGCGGCGAAATACGCGGATATAAAAGTGGCGCCCCATGATTACGAGGCCGATAAACATCGCCAGGCAGGCGCCGAATTGCAGAAAGGTCTGGAGCGAGGGCCACAGGCCCCCTCCGTGCAAGGAAAGGCCGTAGGTCAGGAACGCCCCGGTCACAAAACAAAAAATGAATGGCCCGAGGCCCAGCGACAGCGACACGTCCGACGACAGGAAAAAAGCGAATGCCACCACGGTAAAATAGAACGTGGGGCGGAACAGGTGGAGATTGGAGCCCTTCTGAAGAGTGGGAAACAGTTCAAGCAGTGCCTGCAGGTCAAACCGTCTTGGAAGGTAGAGGGTTTCATCAGGAAACCATGCGTGCAGGTAGTTGATCATGTGGATGCCCAACACGCTGAGCATGCCGATGATAAATAGACGCTGGCGAAACACGCCCCCCCGGCTCTGCCCTTCCGCGGGCAACAGCGCATTGGCGAACGAGGCAATCGGGTAGGCGAGCTGCTCGTGTGTTGACCACTGGCGATGCAGAACCAGCGACAGACCGATTAACGCAAACCAAACTGAAATGAGCAGCGGCCCCCAGAACACCATGGTATACAGCCAGGCTGACCAAGGAACGTCGGTGATGCGGATATGCGTCTGCTCGATCGGCCGGGCCAGGCCTTTCACAAAACCACCGACGACCTCCTCCCGATTTTCCTCGGTCACCTCCGGGAGCATCCGGTCCGGCACCATCTCCACGACGCCCGCGGTTTTCCAGCCGGGCTCGGTTCTTTCGTAGTGGTGCGGCAGCATCACCGCCGGCGTGAAATAGCGAAGAAAACCGGACTGGGGCACGACGCAGGCGGCCAAAGTCAATGCCACCACGACCGCCAGTTCCTTTCCGCTGATCGCCGAATTTGCTCCCAAGCGGCCGAGGAGCGGATTGACCAGGCCGACGAACAGAATCAGCATGCCGAAAACAAATACGGGCAATTGATGGCCGACCAGGTGCGTCTGGTGAATGATGTGATTGTTTACGATCGTTGCCGCGCAGACCACGCAGGCACTCAACAAACCCAGGATGATAGCGCGGGGAGTCACTCTCAACGTTGTAAATCAAACCAGGGTATCGGGCAACAGAACATCGTACTTTGTCCGATGCAAAGTCGACAATCGGAACTCTACGCGAGTTCCGCTGCATATTTCGTACCGTGGAGTTTGCTCCGCGTTCAGGAGTCGCGGACTTCAGTCCGCACTGACCGAACTCACGTGGAGAAGCCCTGCGAGATCTCCCTGATGAAGGCTGAATTACTCCTCGCGATCTCCGCAAGCGTTGCCCAATCGGCTCCGGCCATGATCCAGGACAGACCCATCGAGAGCCAACGCTTCAATTCCTCCTGGTCAAACCCGACCGAGTGCCCCGCGGGAATGCCTTTTGCGATAGCCGCCTCATAGACGGCCCTGACCGCCGCGGAAACGTCCGGATGATCACCCTGCCCGAGAAGCCCCATCGATGCGCTGAGATCCACCGGGCCGGTGACGACGCTGTCAATGCCCGGCACCTCGAGAATTTTTTCAATGTTGTTTACCGCGTCGATGTGCTCGATCTGCAGAATCACCATGATCCGGTTGTCAATCTCCCCGAGATAGTCAGCACGGGAGATCCCGCCGAACTTCACGCCGCGCGAAGGCCCGAAGCCTCGCACGCCACGAGGCGGATAGCGGCAACTGGATACGGCCTGCTCCGCGTCGGCAACGGACTCGATCCGCGGAATGATTATGGCGGCGGGGTGGAGTTCAAGGTAGGGCTTTGCGACCACCGGGTCATTGGACGGGATGCGAAGAAAAGCAGCGGCGCCTGCACCGCGCGCGGCCCGGATATGATTGAGCGCGTCGGCCTTGCTCATCGCCGAATGTTCGCAGTCAATCCAGACAAAGTCATATCCGGCTTCGCCGTACAACTCGCTGACCGCCGCGTCGGTGAATGAGATGTTGGCGCCGATGCAGAGCTGTTGGCCGGCCCACTTGGCTTTTATTTTTTCGATGTGGTTCATGGTGGGGACTTGGGATTGGGATTCCAGGTTTCAGGTTTCAGTGCGGCCTCCGGCTGAGAGCCAGAGTTTTTAGTGAATCTGAGTTCGCACGTCCAACATTGCATATCGAAGGAAGAAGAGGGTGACCTTTCGATGTTCGATGTTGAATGTTCAATTTTCGATGTTCGTTTTCTTGCAAATAGTTGAAAGGACTAAGAAACAAGCCTGACCTCGGATGGTGCCTCGATATCTGATTCTTCAGGCGAGGAGAGCCCCCCCTGGTCGTGAACTTTGTCGCGAGCTTTGTCGAAAACCGGATCGCCGA
>Ga0310124_10000635_pt1 | contig 24367 bp, 28 predicted proteins | sample CB11b_AW_Bot5_MG_FD_203507 | JGI IMG/M metagenome (GOLD analysis project Ga0310124, IMG submission 203507) | Marine microbial communities from Western Arctic Ocean, Canada - CB11b_AW_Bot5 | ecosystem: Environmental > Aquatic > Marine > Oceanic | place: Canada: Western Arctic Ocean | collected...
ACAAGGACAAAGTACCATTATCAGTTGGATAGTCAAATTGTTGCCCTCCTTTAGCCGCATATTCCCATTGTGCTTCTGTCGGCAGACTCACATTATAATATTGTACATAAGCATCTGCTCCGAACCATTTAACCCAATTTACAGGCCAATCGGCTTTTGTAATATCTAATAATTCAAACGTATTACTAATGTTGTCAAATGAAATCCAACTTTTATTATAAATATGTTCTGCTTCTCCACTACTTGTGCACCCTCCTGTTTCTGCTAATTGTAATAAAATTTCTCCAGTATGAGGGGCATTCTCTGCTCCAACTACCATTTTTTCACTATATGTCCCACAAGGGTCAGCTATAGACTGAACGGAAACAGTAATCCATCCATCAAGGTTAGCATTGTTTAAAAAGTCTATATACTGTTCGTTGGTAATTTCTTTTTCAGAAATTTGAAACCCTGTTAATGTAACATTCACCTCTGGGGCATCCTCCTGTATTGTAGTACCTCCCATTGTAAAAGTTCCTTCAGGAATATTTTTAAAAACCACGGTTGCTGGTAGATTATTATTTTCTTTTGATGGATTTATTGAAATGTCTTTATTACAAGAAATAAATAATAATGAAAAGAAAATTAAAGTAGAAACCATTTTTTTCATAGTCCTATAAATTTAGAAAAAAAATTAGTGCCATATAAGAGTCAAAATTTGACTAAATCAAGTTGAGCTTGAAGATTAGCTTCTGTTTCTTGAAGTTCTAGAAGTATTTTAACAGATTCTACATTAGCAGCAAAATCTAGGTGTACTCCTTGGGAACAAGAAATAAAAATACTTATTAATGTAACAAATAGTATTTTTTTATTATAAATTGGTTTAGCGTTAATAGTTCTTAATATAATTATTAATTTCTAATTCAGTTTCACTTTCGGGTATAAATAAAAAATCCTTCGATATCTTATTAAACTCTCTATTATTTTAGGATTTTTTTTATTTTTCTTACATTTATTTAAATCAATATATTTTATAATAAACGAGCATGCTTTTAATGGACAAAAATCTTTTTTATAAAATTTATTAGGTTAGTAATTTAAGAGATAGTTTATAAATCATAGAGAGAAATGAAACATTCCTATAAAATATCCGGAATGACTTGTGTTAGTTGCAAAGCATCTGTTGAAAAGAGTTTGAATGATTTAGATCAAGTAATAAACGTTGAAGTCGATCTTGAAAAGGAAGAATCAATAATTACTATGAGTAATCATATTGAAGTAGAATTACTACAAAAAACATTGCCTTCAAAATATACCATTTCAATAAAAGAGGATGCTACTATTTTCGATTCTAATCAACATTCAAGTTTTGAAATTGAAGAAGAAAAGACTAAACTTCAACAACTAAAACCTTTGTTGCTTATTTTGTTTTATATCACAGTTGCAATTGTGTTATTACATTACAAAAATTGGACTTGGAATGAAGCTATATTAGACTTTATGGGCTTATTCTATATTGTGTTTAGCTTCTTTAAAATGTTAGATTTAAAAGGGTTTCCAGAATCTTTTAGAATGTATGACCCTTTAGCGAAGCGTATTCCCATATATGGATGGATTTACCCTTTTATAGAAACTTCATTGGGCTTAATGTTCTTAATGCGTTTTGAAGTAAACATAGCTTTAATTATTACACTTATTGTTTTAGGAATAACCACTATTGGAGTAACAAAAACATTATTAGACAAAAAATTAATACGATGTGCTTGTTTAGGAACTGCCCTAAAGTTACCTATGACAGAAGCTACTTTTATAGAAAATGTAATTATGATTGTAATGGCGATAATTATGTTGATAAACTAAATTATTAAGTTATGGGAATATTTGATTTTGGGAAAAAGAAATAAGTGGAACAAATAGTAAAAGGAGGAATAGCTTTTTCATTGTTCTAAATGTAAGAAAAATAAAAAACACTTCTAAAGTTAATTAGAGGGAGTTTTTATTGGATTTAATTCTTAATGTATGAAACACTGGCTTAAGTTTTGAATTTGAAATAACAATTGCCGCTCCTAAGGCTGAGCCCAATGAAGAATCCGTTGTGCTTAGTTTCATATTATTTAAATATTGTGAGAGTAGCTGTATATAGACCTCGTTATCACTAAACCCACCATCAATATATAGTCTTGCAATGCTGTATCCTGATTGATATTTATTAGTTCTACTGGTGAACCAGGTATGACCAAGCTGTCCTTTTTAAAGTCTCTCCTTTTTTTGCAAGAAAGGTCACCAACCACCGCAAAGAATGAATAGGACCACCCATGATCTCTGAACTTGGAGCAGATGTTACCAGATTTCCGTCTTTGTACACTGAAAATATCTCATCTTTAAAAAGCAGTTTCCTGGGGATCAACCTTTTGCTCCTCTAAAATCAGCCCTGCATGAATCCCACCGGAACAAATTAATTCTTGTATTGTAGGTGGTTCAACCCAAAACTTGAAATTATGAAGCTCAATACCAGGGCTGACATATGCTATTGAGTTGATTAATTCCTCATCTGACAGATCCACCCCTTTCAAGTCCTTCCCTATTTTGAAAACCATTTCTGGTTCTATGGTGCAATTAACATAATTGCCATAGTCAACTTTAGCCTTATTTTTCATTATGTGCGGTTGAAAAAGTCTCCCGTTAATGGGTTCATTGATACCGAATTACTCTCTGATGGCATTACTGGTACAACCGACTTTATAACCTACCACATGTTCTCCTATTTCGATTCTTTTCTGGGTAACTAAATCTTGCACGACATAAGCTTTTGCAATTGCAAGTTTATGTAAAAACGAAAAATTGCATAAATGATCCAAAAAAAGTCAAAAACAATCAAAAAACAGTCAAAAATGATCAAAATAGAGAAAAAATGAGCAAAAAACAGTCAAAATCCTATAAAAAACCCCTTTATATATTAGAAGGACTTTAATTAATTTTAGAGTTTTTTTTGTAAGTTATTACAATTTATATGATTACATTTGCGGCTTATAAAATATAAAATACAATAATAATGAGTAAAAGTAATGGAACTGTAAAGTTTTTTAATACCAATAAAGGGTTTGGATTTATAGAGAGTGAGAATAGTAAAAAAGATATTTTTGTTCACGCGAATAACTTAATTGATCAAATTAATGATGGGGATAAAGTCAGCTATGATGTTGACGAAACTCCTAAAGGTCCAAGTGCTATAAATGTTAAAATTCAATAATAATTTTTTATAAAAAGAATTAAGACTTTACCAATCAGTGATAAACCCTCTAATTAATTTTAGAGGGTTTTTTTATTTTTCTTACATTTAGGAATATGAAAAAACTACTCCTTCTTTTACTGTTTGTTCCTTTAGTTTCTTTTGGGCAAATGAAGCAAAATGAAAAAGATTTAAAAATTTTAATATCTCAACAATGGTTTGAATATAGTAAGTCATTTGAATATAAAGACTATGAAAATATTGTAAAACATTTTACTTTTCCTGTAACTTTTAATTATTCGAAAGAACCGGTAATAATTTATATTGGTAATTTAGAGGAGTTTATTTCTTTTTAGTATTAGAAAATGCAGTGAATAGTAGTTAGTCATAATAAAATAAGAATCTAAAGAAATGAGTAAAGTAGTAGTTTTAACAGGTGCAGGAGGGGTTTTATGCAGCACATTAGCAAAGGCATTGGCTAAAAAAGGGTATAAAATAGCGGTTTTAGATTTAAGAAAAGAAGCGGCTGATAAAGTTGCTGATGAAATAAAAGTAGCAGGCGGAACTGCTATTAGTGTAATAGCTAATGTTTTAGAAAAAGAATCTTTGGATTCAGCAAAGGTAGAAGTGAATAATCAATTAGGATCCTGTGATATCTTAATAAATGGAGCAGGAGGAAACCACCCGTCAGGAACGACTAGTAATCCGCATTTGATAGCTAGTGACCTTGAAAATGCAACTGAAGGTTTTAAAACTTTCTTTGATTTAGAACCTACTGGGATTCAATTTATATTTAATTTAAATTTTATAGGAACACTTTTACCAACTCAAATTTTTGCAAAAGATATGGTGGGTCGCGAAGGATGTAGTATTTTAAATATTTCATCTATGAATGCCTTTACACCGCTAACAAAAATACCGGCATATAGTGGTGCAAAGTCTGCTGTGTCTAATTTTACACAATGGCTAGCGGTACATTTTTCAAAAGTGGGAATTCGTGTTAATGCATTAGCTCCAGGATTTTTCTTAACCGATCAAAACAGAAGTTTGCTTACGCAAAGCGATGGCAATTTAACCCCACGCGGAAAACAAATTATAGAGCAAACACCAATAGGTAAATTTGGTGAACCTGAAGATTTAGTTGGAACAACCTTATGGTTATGTGGTGAAGGCGCATCATTTGTAACAGGTGTTGTTGTGCCTATTGATGGTGGATTTAGTGCATATAGTGGTGTTTAGAAATCACAAAACAATTTTATGGAGCAAACATGGCGATGGTACGGACCCAATGACCCCGTAACTTTATTAGATATAAATCAAGCAGGAGCAACAGGAATTGTTTCGGCATTGCATTATATTCCAAACGGTGAAGTATGGACTATTGATGATATAAAAAAAAGAAAACAAACTATTGAAAATACTGGATTAAATTGGAGTGTGGTAGAAAGCATCCCTGTTCATGAAAACATAAAAACACGTTCTGGTAATTTTCAAACCTTTATTGAAAATTATAAGCAAAGTATAGAGAATTTGTCAAAATGTGGTATCAATATTGTGTGTTATAATTTTATGCCTGTTTTAGATTGGACGAGAACCGATTTGGAATTTCAAGTTGAGGATGGTTCTAAAGTCCTTCGTTTTGATGTGATAGCTTTTGCAGCCTTCGAACTCTTTTTATTAAAACGGCCAGGTGCTAAAAACAGTTATTCTGAAGTACAACAAAAAGCAGCAAAAGTATATATTGATAGTCTCTCAGAGGACAAGGAAACACAATTAATAAAAAACATTATTGCAGGTTTACCAGGTGCAGAAGAAGGTTATACTTTAGACCAATTCCAAACGATTTTAGATACTTATAAAAACATTGATGCAAGTAAGTTAAGAGAAAATCTAGTGGCTTTTTTAAAAGAAATCATTCCTGTAGCATCTCAAAACGAGGTGTTGATGTGTATTCATCCAGACGATCCACCTTATTCTATTTTAGGCCTACCAAGAGTAGTAAGTACGGAGGCTGATTATGCTTATTTATTTGATAATGTTCCAGACCGTACTAATGGTATCACGTTTTGTACGGGATCTTTAGGAGTAAGAGAGGATAATGATCTTGTACAAATTTTTAAACGCTTTTCAGATAGAGCTCATTTTCTTCATTTAAGAAGTACTAAGCGTGATGAACAAGGTAATTTCTACGAAGCCAATCATTTAGAAGGGGATGTAGATATGTATGGTGTTGTTAAAGCGATTATAGAAGAAGAAAAAAGACGTAAAGCAGAAGGATATGCCGATTTTGCTATTCCTGTAAGACCAGATCACGGACATCAAATGCTTGATGATTTGCATAAAAAAACAAACCCAGGATATTCTGGAATTGGAAGGTTACGAGGCTTGGCAGAATTGAGAGGTTTAGAATATGGTATAAAACAAAGTATATAAAATAAAGTATTAATCAATTATTAATAACACTGAGGTAATTATTTCAAGTTTAATTAAATGAAAAGTAAATAAGGATTATCTAGAAGAAGTTTTGTTAAAAATGCTTCATTTGTGTCTGGGGTAAATAATCAAAAATTTATTTTAGAAACATCATGAAATATAAATTAGTACTCATAGTATTTCTTTTTGCAGGTATTATATCTTGTAAAAAAGAAGATAGCACAAAGGTTTTATATTTGGCGCATAATTTACCCCAGACACATCCCGTGCACAAAGGGGTATTAGAATTTCAGAAAGCCTTGGAAACAAAATCTAATGGAACTTTAAAAGTTAAAATTTTTCCAGATGCTCAGTTAGGTTCAGAAAGAGAGGTTTTAGAGTTATTGCAAATTGGATCTGTTGCTGCCACTAAGGTAAGTGCTGCTACCTTGTCTAATTTTGTGCCTGAATACCACCTCTTAGGAATTCCGTATTTGTTTCGAGATAAGAACCATCAATTTAATGTTTTAGAAGGAGAAATAGGAAAATTAATATTAGAGAAAGGTAGTAAGTTTTGGTTGCGTGGACTTTGCTATTACGATGCTGGGAGTAGAAGCTTTTACACCAGGGAAAAAGCCATCAGGACACCAGATGATTTAAAAGGACTAAAAATTAGGGTAATGAACAATCAAATGGCCATTAACATGGTGAATTCTATGGGTGGTTCTGCAACCCCTCTGGCTTATGGTGAACTATATACGGCTATTCAGCAAGGTGTTGTAGATGGTGCCGAAAATAATCCACCATCATTTGTATCTTCAAATCATTATGAAATTAGTAAATATTATACATTAGACGAACACTCTTCTGTTCCCGATGTGTTATTGATAGGCACAAAATATTGGGAAAAATTATCTAAAGAAGAAAAAATATGGGTACAAGAAGCTGCAGATGAATCATCGCAAGCTCAAAAAATATTCTGGAATGAATCTGTTGAAGAATCAATGAAAGTTGTAAAGGAAGCAGGTGTTGAAGTTATCATTCCTGAAAAAAGATTGTTTGCTGAAAAATCAAAATCAGTTGTTGAAGAATTTGTGAAAGAATATTCAGAAATGGCCACAATTGTAAATCAAATTAAAAATAATAATTATGAATAAATCTGAACTTGTTTTTAATAAAGTAAATCGAATTCTAGAATGGTTCTTGATTTTAATTTTTGCACTTTTAGTATTAGATGTTTTATTTCAAGTATTTTCAAGATATATTTTAGGAACATCTTTTGCATGGACAGAAGAGTTTGCTCGATTTTCATTAATTTGGATGACCATTTTAGGGGCAGCATATCTCAATTTTAAAAGAGAGCATTTATCAATAGATTTTTTCTATGAAAAATTCTCTGAAGTACATAAAAGGAAGGCATCTATTCTCATAGAAGTATTTATATTTTTCTTTGCACTAATAGTCATGGTTATAGGAGGTTTCAATTTGGTTTATACAACTTTGCATTTAGAGCAACTATCAGGTACTCTCAGAATTCCTTTAGGTTATGTATATGCCATTATGCCTTTTAGTGGATTGCTAATCATGTGCTTTTCTGTTTATCATATGTCAAATGTTCTTTCAAACAAAATCAATAATTAATTATGAGTATAGAAGTTATAAGTATTATCGTTTTGTTTGTTAGTTTCTTTGCTCTTTTATTACTAAAAGTTCCTGTTGCGTATAGTATAGGAATTTCAACAACCTTAAGTTTATTGTTGAATATTGATAACATGCCAGGACTAACTACCATTGCACAACGCATGACAACTGGGATAGATAGCTTTGCACTATTAGCTATTCCGTTTTTTATATTGGCAGGAGAAATTATGAAACGCGGGGGTATTGCCAATCGACTCATTAATTTTGCAAAATCTCTGGTGTCAAGTTTTCCAGGTGGATTGGCTTATGTAAATGTAGTTGCATCGATGCTTTTTGGAGCAATTTCAGGATCTGCATTAGCGGCTGCTTCTGCAATTGGTTCTATAATGACAGACCGAATGGAAGAAGAAGGATACCCAAGAACATTAAGTGCATCTATTAATATCACTGCATCAACAACAGGCTTGTTAATTCCACCTAGTAATATCCTCATTGTATATGCTTTAGCTAGTGGCGGAACGGCTTCTGTAGCGGCACTGTTTATAGCTGGTTATCTTCCAGGGATTTTATTGGGTTTTGCCATTATGGGATATGTCGCCTTTATCGCAATTAGCAAAGGTTATACTAGAGGTAAACAGGCAACTCTATTTGAAGTTTGGACTTTTTTTAGAAAAGCTTTTTTTAGTTTGTTATTATTAGTTATTGTGGTTGGAGGAATTGTAGCAGGAATTTTCACAGCTACAGAAGCCTCTGCAATTGCGGTATTATATGCTGTGGTTTTGTCATTGATTTATAGCGACATGAAAATAAAAGATTTCCCTGATGTGTTATTGTCTAGTGCAAAAACAACAGCTGTAGTCATGTTTTTAATATGCACCTCAATGGCAATGTCTTGGTTATTTTCTTTTGAAGGTATTCCAGAAATGATTAGCTCTTTTTTATTAGAGTCGTTAAATAATAAGTTTGCTATCTTTTTAGCAATTAATATTATTTTAATCATTATCGGAACATTTATGGACATGACACCTGCCGTTCTAATATTTACACCTCTTTTTTTGCCAGTGGTAACTGCTTTAGGAATGGATGTGGTGCATTTTGGAATTGTAATCGTGTTGAACCTATGTATTGGAATTTGTACGCCACCAGTAGGCACCCTACTCTTTGTGGGTAGTGGTGTTGCTAAAGTTTCAGTGACTCAAGTAATAAGACCATTGTTACCATTTCTGTTAATAATGGTAATCGTTTTGATGCTGATAAGTTATATCCCAGAAATATCAATGTTTTTGCCAAGATTATTTAATTTATAAATACAATGAACTAATTTTATGGAATTATAAATTAATTAATCTTAAATTTTATGAATAAAAAGTTAATAGGTGTAAAAGTAGTTTTGCTTTTAATAATTGTTGTTTTTTTGAGTTGTTCAAAAACTAAGAAAAACGCTACTCCATGGGTAAACATATTTGATGGAAGGAGCCTTAATGGTTGGTCTACAATAGGAGGTAATGCAACTTATAAAGTTGATGGTGGTGCGATTATAGGAAAAACGGTTAGAAATACACCAAACACTTTTTTAAGATCTGATGCTTTATATGGAGATTTTATTTTAGAGTTAGAATATAAAGTAGATTCTACGGTGAATTCGGGTATTCAAATAAGAACTAATAGTTTTCCGCATTATAAAGATGGACAGGTTCATGGCTATCAAGTAGAAATAGATCCGTCAGCTCGTGCTTGGAGTGGTGGTATTTATGATGAAGGCAGGCGAGGTTGGTTAAATCCGTTAACAGATAATTCAGAAGCTCAAAAAGCTTTCAAACAAAATGATTGGAATCATTACCGTATTGAAGCCATTGCCGATACTATTAAAACTTGGATAAATGGTGTGCCAGCTGCATATTTAATAGATGATAAAACAGTTACAGGTTTTATTGGTTTACAAGTACATAGTATTAAAATTCATCAAAAAGAAGGGATCGAAATTAAATGGAAGAATATTAAAATACTTACCGATAGTTTAGAAAAAAATGTTGTTAAGTCACCAATTAAGCCAGTAATAACTAAAAATCAATTAACTATCTATGAAAAAAAACATGGATGGAAATTGCTTTGGGATGGTGAAACTGAAAATGGTTGGCGTGGTGCTAAATTAGATAAATTCCCTAAAAAAGGTTGGGTAATTGAAAATGGAGAATTAACAGTATTATCTTCAGGTGGAGCAGAATCTAGAGCAGGTGGTGATATTGTTACCGAAGAAATATATGGTAATTTTGAGCTAAAAGTAGATTTTAAAATAACTCCAGGTGCTAATAGTGGTATTAAATATTATGTTGATATCGAAACTAATAAAGGTACTGGCTCTTCAATTGGATTAGAATTTCAAATTTTGGATGATTTGCTTCATCCTGATGCTAAATTAGGAAACCATGAAGGCAGTAGAACGGTGTCTTCTTTATATGATTTAATTCAAGCAGATACAAATAAGCATATGAACCCAATTGGTGAATGGAATTCAGCTCATATTATTTCAAACAATAATCATGTAGAGCATTGGTTAAATGGCATGAAAGTTCTAGAGTATGAACGAGGTAGCGAGGATTTTCTAAAAATAGTATCAGAAAGTAAATATAAAAAATGGCCAAAATTTGGACTTTTAGAAAAAGGACGAATCTTACTACAAGATCATGGAAACAGAGTATCATTCAAAAACATTAAAATAAAATCGTTATAAACTATAAAATATGTCAAGTAGAAGGAATTTTATAAAAAAAGCTGCAGTAGGAACTGTAGGAATAGCAATAGGCAGCAATAATGTAAATGCGATGAGTGCACAAAGTTACTCAAAAATATTAGGCTCTAACGATCGTATTCATGTTGCTATTCAAGGTTTAGGAAGAAGGTATGGTGCTTATTTAGGTGCTATTGTGGCAAAAGAAAGTAATGTAGAATTGGTTTATTTATGTGATGTTATGAAAGGTCAGAGAGATAAGGCGGCAGGAGTGGTTTCAAAAGTTTTAAAGAATAAGCCTATTCTAGAAAATGATATTCGTAAAATAATTAATGATAAAAAAGTAGATGCTATATTTATGGCAACACCAGATCACTGGCATGCTCCAGGTGCATGTATGGCTATGCAAGCAGGAAAACATGTGTATTTAGAAAAACCATGCAGTCATAATCCTAGAGAAGGAGAATTATTAGTGGCATATCAACAAAAATATAATAAAATGGTGCAAATGGGGAACCAACAACGTTCTTCAATACAATCACAAGAAATTATTAATGATATTCATAATGGAATTATTGGTGATGTATTTGAAGCTATAGCTTTTTATACTAATAAAAGAGGTCGAGTTCCAAATCAAGTAAAGTTAAATCCGCCAGAAGGTTTAGATTGGGAGCTTTTTCAAGGACCAGCGCCTAGAAGAGCATATACTCATGATACTTGGAACTATAATTGGCATTGGTATGGATGGGACTATGGTACCGCTGAAATGGGTAATAATGCAACGCATGAATTAGACATTGCGCGTTGGGCATTGAATGTGAAATATCCTGAACGTGTAGATGTAAATGCTGGTAAATTTCATTACAATGATGATGGTTGGGAAATGTACGATACTATGGAAGCTTGGTTTGAATTCTCTGATAATAAAATAATTAAATGGGATGGACAAAGTAGAAATGGATATAGGAAATTTGGAGCAGGAAGAGGAACCCTCATTTATGGTTCTAAAGGTTGTGTATTTATAGATCGTTATGGTTATAAATTATTTGATCAAAAAGGAGAAGTGTTAAAAGAAAATATTGTTCCTGGTATTGAGGGAGGAAATACTTTAGGAGGCGGAGGAAAACTTTCATTTGCACATACGTTAAACTTTTTTGATGCTATACGAGGTAAGGCTCCGTTATCATCTCCAATAGAACAAGGGGTTATTAGTCAAATGCTTACACATTATGCGAATATTTCTTCTAGAATTGATAATGCTTTTGAAGTTGATGAAAATACTGGACGAATATTTAATAGAGAAGCTATGAAATTATGGTCTAGAACTTACGAACCTGGTTGGGAAATTAACCCTGTTTAGTCTCAAAAAAAATGTATAGACTTACACAAATTATTCTATTGCCCCTTCTTTAGAATAATTTATTTTTTTATAACTAAATCTTGGACTGAATTTCATTTCTCATTTTTTTGCACATTTATCCTCATTTTCACAATCCCACTGAACTTTTGAAAAATTTTCCGCGTCGATTATACTAATTTCTTTTTTTAGATTTCCATTTTCATACCTGAAAGTTTTATCTTCTTTTTTGATTTTCAGGATGAGACCATTATCTAATTTAACTTTTATTATTTTTTCATTTTAATTCAGCAATTGTATAATCTATAAATTATATTTGAATTATGATTACAAGCCAACGAATTTCTCAAGTATGCTTATTTATATTTTCTTTCATAGCAATTTCTGGAGGGATTTTGCAAATGTTTCTTGGAGAACCCTGAAATAACACCAAGATTGGATAATATACATCGCTTTATGGCAGGTATTTATCTAACAACTGGGATAATATCTTTTTGGACTGCTTTAACAATAAAAAAACAAAACACTTTAGTTTTCTTAATCGCTATTGGAGGTATTATGGCAGCTATTGGAAGAATTATTTCAATTAGTATTGTTGGACTTCCTGAGCCCAATTCTCTTTGGATAGGATATTTATTGCCAGAATTAATCGTGCCAGTTATATTGATTTTTTCACAAATAAAAACAAATTCAAAGCTAAACCCTATTATTAAAAACTAAACCAATAAGCCCTCAAAAATTCATTAGTGCCAAATAAGTGCTAAGAAATTGACTAACTTTATATTAAACTTAATTGTAAGAAAAAACCCCCTAAAATTAAATTAAGTTAGTTGCACTATCAATCAATTTCTTTTTAAGTTTCAAAAGGTCTTCAATTTAATAAATCAATTATATTTCTATTGAAAATATCGGCATTTGAATATCCCTGTTCTTTCTAGTTTTCCTTTATTAGTATTGTAAATGAGCTTTTCAATATATCCAAGTCCATATCCAATATCAATCAAATGTTGAGGACATTCTGGCTTATCTCTTTCATTTATAATTTCTACCTTTTGACTAAAATAAATTTTAGAGTTTTTTATAGTTACTCCTTCTTCATCGTTATAATCACCACCAATAACTGCTTCTTGACTTTGTAAATCATAAACTTCGAAAGATCTATCTGGGCCACTTCCATAATCAAGAATCATAAGATTTTCAACTATATCAACGAAATAAGCTTCGGCGCCTCCGTATATTTTTGATTGATTGGGGTCTTTAGAGGTTTTTTGTTTATCATAAACTTTTATTATTGAACCCAACTCAGGGAGAGGAGTAATAATTACTCTATAAGAATCATCATCATAAGTTATACCATCTCCTTTTAAGAATCCATCAAATACATATCCCTTAATTTCTGATCCAGAAGTTATCTCTACCCATTCTCCTTCAATTTTTTTTGTGATTCCCGTTTCTTTGTCGGTATCATTTATTGTTAATTTTTCACCTGTTTTAGATTCTATTGTAACTTTTTGACCATAAAGAATTGTTGCTACTTTCTTTGAGTTTGAGTTTGGCTGTTCTCTAACATTTAAACCTCCTTTTGCTGAAACATAGTATTCTGTCTGCCCAAAACAAACCAAAGGAACAAACAGTAAAACAAGAAGTAGATTTTTAATTGTATAGGTTTTAAAACTAAATGTACAAAAAACCCCCTAAAGTTAATTAGAGGGTTTGTAAAGTAGGTACAATACACTTTACAAAAACCTACTTTTCTTTAACTCTCCAATGGGGAGAATTTATTTCTAAATCATAGGTCTTTTCAGATTCATTAACTAACTCGCGAATTGCTTTCAAAATATTCGTTTTATCTTTCTCTAAATCGTTGCCGACACTTCTAAAAAATGTTTGTCTATCATCAGGGTAATTTAATTCGTAATGAACAGGAACTCCGATATTTTCATAATATTTATCATTGTTATCTGTGTAAACTTCGTTTGAAACTGAAAAATACCATTCGTTTGGTAAAGTCTTTTGCAAAGCATCTGAAATTGCTCCATTTGTATGTGAGCCAATACGTTTTATATTATTTAATTCCATTGAGCTTAATGCCATCATATCAGTTGCGCTTGCAGACTGCTGGGAAGTCAATAAATAAACTGGTTTTGTATATGGGTTTTTGGCAGGCTCTAAATAAATTGGTGTTTTTTTAGTGTAACCGTTATTGTGCCTTGCTTTTTTCATAGCGATTTGTTTTCTATCAACGTTAAATCGTCTCAAAATTTCTAAAGCCACTACATCTTGACCACCACCATTAAAGCGTACATCGATAATGATATGTTTTGTTTTTTTTAAGTCTTGTATTATTGTATCCATCAATTTACTTATTCCAGCAACTTCTTCTGCAATTTGCTTTTCGTAATTTAAACTATCAAATGCGTCCATATATGTTGAAACAAATCCATTTTCTTTGACAAGGCTATCGTTTAAATTCAAATCTGCATACAAAAACATTGCTTTGATTTGGATATAGCCAACATTGTTTTCCATTTTTCCCCATTTCATAAGCCACGTGTCTTTAGTCAAATCCTCTTTAAGATAATAATCCGCAACAATTCCAGCAATTTCAAAATCGCCATACTCTTTCAATTCTTCCGTTTCTTTTTCTTCTAACTCTGATTGAATTTGATTTTCTGCCAATTCGTAAATTTCATCCGTTGGTTCTATCGAACCGTGATTGTCTTTCATTTTTTCAACCATATCTTCCATAACTAAATATAAATCAACTTCCGTACTTTTTGAGTTGATTTTGTTTTTTGAGTTTATGTAAAGACTGTCCCAATCAACCTTATTTAGGTCGAAATATGCATAATGATTTTTATAAGTATTTGCAAAAACCTCGAAATTATATGAGATGTCGTTTTTGTCTTCTATGGTTTGTTGACATAAGTCTGGAAACTTGTTTACTCTTACGTAGCGATATTTACTAAATCCAAGTTTTACAGTTAGTGTATCATTTGAAATTTGCATTGAATTTTTGACTTCTGAAATATCGCCAACTTTTGCTGGGAAGCAAGAAATATCTGTTATGTCAAAATATTCGTAAGAATTAACATTTATTTTCAGAATTTCTCCATAACCGATGGACTTCCAAATTCCATTGATTGAGTCATTTTTTTCTTCATTTGGTTTACAACCAATTAACAAAATTGACATTAGGAATAGAGATAAAAGAATAGTTTTAGTTTGCATAATATTTTTTGATTTCTACTCTAAAGATAAAAATCCCCTAAAGTTAATTAGAGGGATGTGGGGTTAGTTAGTTCTTTTTTGTCTTTTATGAGTTAAACTATATTTAGGAGATTTTCTCATATTACAAATTTAAAATACAAAAGGAAATCACTAATTAATAAAATAAAAAGTTTTAATTTATTTAAAATTTGAAATTTGCTTATGCCATACAACGGTAAATATATTCCTGGAAAACAAGATTTATATAAATTAAGTCGTTCTAAAGTTGATTTTTTTCTTAACTGTCCAAGATGTTTTTATTTAGACAGAAAACTTGGAATACGTCAACCTCCTGGATTTCCATTTAGCTTAAATTCTGCCGTTGATGAATTACTTAAAAAAGAATTTGATTATTATAGAGAAATTCAAAAGCCACATCCATATATAAGTAAATTAGGTTTAAATGCTGTTCCGTTTAAACACGAAAAAATGGAAGAATGGAGATTTAATTTTAAAGGGGTTTCATTTGAACACAAAAAACTTGGCTTCTATTTGTTTGGTGCAGTTGATGATATTTGGATTGATTTAGACACTAAAGAATTAATCGTTGCTGATTATAAAGCAACAAGTAAAAACTCTGAAATAACTCTTGATGAAGAATGGCAAATTGGTTATAAAAGACAGATGGAATTTTATCAATTCCTGCTTAAAAATAATGGGTTTAAAGTTTCTAGTACAAGTTATTTTATCTATTGTAATGGTTTAAGAAATGAAGAAAGTTTTAATGAAAATCTTAAGTTTAAAGTTTCTCTAATTCCTTATGTTGGTGATAATTCTTGGATTGAAAATACACTTGAAAAAATTCATACTCTTCTTAATCAAAACGAAATTCCTAAACATCGTGAATCTTGCAGCTTTTGTGAATATCATAAAAAACTAAATCAAAAACCATAATTCAAAATTTTTCCTAATGAGTTTAAAAATTATCAGATATAAAAATTATGGTTGCACTATGACAGGCGGTGAACTTGTTGAAGAGAAACTTGATGAAAAAAATTATCCAAAAGAAATAAAAGAACTTCTAGAAAAAAGAAGAAAATTAGCTTATCCTGAAATTGAAGATAAAAAAGTAGATGTATCGGACTTGACTTTTGAAAAAACAAATGAAACAGATTGAACCATTTAGCAAACAGAAAAAGATTACTAATTTTATTCTATGTGTTGTCTTTATCATTTTTGCGCTATTACAATTAAATGATCCTGATGGTTTTTTATGGTTTTCAATATATTTCATTGTATCAATTATATGTTTATATAGCAACTTTAAACCCATTTCTAAATCGCTTTTAATTTTAATAATAATAGCTTTATTAGCATACTCTGCATTTTATTTTCCATTATTTATTGACTATTTAGAAACAAAAAACAAAGAAGAGATTTTTGACGAAATGGTTTATGATAAGCCCTATTTAGAAGGTGCTAGGGAATTTATTGGACTTTTAATAGCAGCTATTGGCGTCATATATCAATTAAAGATTAGAAAAAAACTAGTTTAAATATATATTATAAAGATCTTTTGGAATTAGCAAAAATACTTCCTTCTTACTAAAATTATATATCTCTCAAATATTTTTATTTGTTAATAAATAACTGCTTTAAAAAAACAAAGTCAGTATTAAAAAACGTGATATAGATATGGATCATTAACGTAGTGTGAAGTATTCCTAGATGAAAGTCTAAAACTGTAAAAGCTGTGAGTGGGTAAGCAGGCATATTTTTGACTCGGTGGAGAGTGTGTTTAATGCAGTACAAGGAAGTGCAACGAAAGTTGTCTGTTGACGAGCAGAGTATTGAAGAGCCGACGCCTGTTAGATTTATGTGAGATAAATCGTCACTAAAATCTTCCCACTTTAATAGTCTTATTTCCTGATGAGGTCTCAATAAACAACCATAGGTAAGTAGACAACATAAGTACAGATTTTGATTAAACTCTTTTAGCTTTAATAATAACTGTTTTACATTCTTAATTGGACTGTGTAACACTTCTTGTTGCTTTCTTGATTTTAGTCTAGACCTTTCTATAGGAAAGCCCTTACTATGAAGAAAATTAACTAAAACATTAACGTGTCTTCTTGTAGTATTGTAGCTTGTGTTGTTATCGTACTTAAGTGGAATAGAATCTATAAATGCAGAACTAATACAATCTTTCTTGATTAACTCTTCTCTTAAAATAACTGATAGATCTACTAATGTCTTTTTGTAACTATTAGATAATGGCTCTGCAAGTTTATCTCGTATCAGACTATCATAATACTCAACAGTAGAAAGTGGTTTAGTAAGAGAGTAATCGTTAGATACTATAAACTCATAAACCTGTTTAGCAAGAGTTGAGGTTGCAGAGTAGCGCTTTTTAGCAGGGTAAGAATTGGGATACAAAGAAGAACCTATTAAACGACAACTAAACAAACGATAGCGTTTATTATTAAGTTTGAAATCAACGTAATATTTACCGTCTTTACGTTTACAGACTTTTGGATAAGAAAGACTATTTTTTGGCACTTATTTGGCAATTAGATTCTAAACCTTTTTGTCTAATTATCTAAATGCCTTGTGTATAATGTCTTTAGGAGGGTTGTTTAGGTTTTGACCAACTGATTATGAGTCAGCTACTCTAACCAACTGAGCTATAGGACCGTTGTCAATGATAACAATAATTCCGAAAGGTTTTAAAAGAAACATATAGTGGTTGACTATATGAATTTACGTATAAATTTACGTATTTCTTAAAAGTACCTTTCTTCAGAATGCCAATTAACAGATAGCAAAAGTAACATTAAAAGCAAATAATACAATTCTAACAGTAATAATATTTAAGTGTCTACTGTCTGTCTGTCTAGGGTAGACAAACAAGTCTATACGTCAGAATGTATATATTTTAATTCAGGAAAATCTCCCTTTGGAATATCAATCTTCTCTTCTTTCTTGACCCACTCATCATTTGCACTTTATATTTCATATTAATCTAACAGGCAGCAAGGTAAAATCGAAGCGTAATCGCATTGTTCCTGTACCACTTTATATAAAAGAAATACTCACAAAAGGAGAGGCTAACCATAATATCTTTTCTGACGCTCTAAAACCATACTCTAGAAACTATTTCTCGCTTATCTGGAGATGTTTTAAGAAGCTTAAACCAGATATTGGTACAAGTAACAATCTATTCTTTTCGTCACTCTGGAGTGATAGAAATCTTTAAAAGAACAGGCAGTATTACTAAACTACAAAAGGCTATGGGGCATTCATCTATAAATGTTAGTTTAACCCATTTAAGGGGGTTAGAAATACCTGAACTTACTGAAGAATATATGCCTCTCATTAAATTTTATTAAATTGTAATTAGCCAACTAATCAACCCTATGAATAAAAGCAGTTCTGAATATTACGTGTATGTTTATATTGACCCAAGAAATTTTGAAGAGTTCTACTATGGGAAAGGAAAGGGTAAAAGAAAATTTTCACATTTGTCAGAATAAACTTTATGAAATAAAACCAAAGAGAGAGTTTCAAATTCAGTATATAAGGCAAAATACTGAATGTTCCATAGGATTACTTTAATACTTTTTGTTCACATTCATCAATACAATCCTTCAAAAGGGACTTAATCTTTTTATTTTGATAATTCAATTCTGCAACAATCTTTTTTCCTCGATCCGATAATCTTTTGTATCCCCAGAAGCACCTTCTTTTTGTCTCTTGCAAACTATTACGTATAAAATAATGCGGTAGGTTCACCTCAAAATACGAGATACTATCTGCATCTTTCAGAATATCAATCCTATCTGTACCGCCGGTTTCATGATGCCGTACCAAAGAAAACACCTCATCAATCATTTTTTGATCAATGTCACATGCTTGCATAATTTCAGTAAGTATATTAGCGCTGTTGAAGGCGTGGGCATCTTTAAAGGCATCGTAATCTTTGTAATCCTGTCGCCTCACTTTTCGCTTCTCAATAGCTCTTTCAATATCATGTCCTAAAGCAGCTATTTTTAGACTCTCGCCTGCATCTGGCATTAGTTTCAGCAACCATTCCAACGTATTTATTGAATGGATGGGATCTTCAGGAACAGACGATCCTTTAATCACCCCTTTTATTTTTCGTTTTACTAAATTAATCTTATCCATTCTTATATAAAATTAATACCCTCCTCACATTTTCTGCATTTGTTATGAAAGCAATTAAAACAAGGATTGAAAGTGGCTGATTTACTAGCGCTCCAAGAAGTATGATGAATGTTCTAACATCACGTCCTATCCTGAAATAGTGCATTCCTGGTTTGAGTTTTTTCAACATCAATCCATCATATTTATCTGCTGTATAACTGTTCATAAATGTTCCGATAATTGCCAAGAACCCTATAATAATATACAGGAACCTGTCATCAATCCAATAAACATGGTAAGTCAACCCAAACAGAAGAAAAGCATCTCCATAACGATCCAAAACAGCATCAAACCATCCACCAAACTCAGAAGCTTTAAACTTCAATCTGGCTATTTCGCCATCACATCCATCAACAACAGATGCAATTTGAGCCAGAATCCCCCCTATAATCAAATTAAGATATCCTCCTAAAAAGAAAAATCCTGCACCCAATATCCCTAATATAAAGGCAAATATTGAAATATGATTGGGTGCAATTTTTGTGTTTAACAGCAATCTTGTTAATCGTATAGACAGAGGCCTGTTTAAATATCTTGAAACGGGCCCGTCAGAAGCCTTTTTCAAATTACCAATGAGCAAGTTTTCAGCTTTGCTAAATGCATTCTCATCATCCACATCAATCCAGTAACTATCTTGGACATCAAATGCTTTGGCATTGCCGTTACCTGAAAGTATCCTTATTCCTCCGGATAGAGTGCTGTCACCAGTGGATAAAAGACTATCTTCAATAGCATGAAAAAGAACAGGGGAACAAAGAAAAATTCCTGTATCGTAAGCGTTATAATTGCTGATGTTTTTCCCAATAGCTGTTATCTTAGTATCTTCTATAAGAACTTTTGTAACATCATCAATATCAACCAATTTGTTTGATTCATTGCGATCAACAGCAAGGATGATTTCATCCTCAGAAATTTGTTCTTTTTTTAGCCCTTCCAGAATAGAATAGTCAAAAAGGTGGTCTGCCATCAGCAGAATAAATGGCTCTTTGATCAAATCCTTTGCTTTGAGCACGGAAATACCGTTACCCTTTTCCCATTCTTCATTGATAACATGAGCGATATTGGTATTTGTTCTTTGGCCTAACTTATCAAGATAACTCCTTACTTTCTCTCCTTCATAACCTGTTACAACGTAAAAGTCATTGATACCGCCTCTTCTTGCAGTTAGTATTGTACGTCCAATGAGGGGTAATCCCAAAAGTGGAACAAGAGGTTTTGAATTCCCCTTGCTAGCGAATCTGCTTCCACGGCCTGCCGCAATGATTAAACATTTCATTAGATTCTCCAGCTTAGTCGTTTATAAACGTCCTTTATCCCATGATGAAAAGAGCCTTCATCTTCAACTGACATTGTTGCGACCATTGCAGCAAATTCCCCTTGTTTTAGATGATCATCAAACAGCTCGAGCGCTCTAACGAACCCTGCTATGTACGAATCTCCTGCTCCGGTAACATCAGCCAATCTTTGGGCAGGAAAAGGCTTAATTTTATAGTTCTTGCTCTTTATACAAACTATTGATCCTTTTACCCCTTGAGTAATAATAATATTCTTCGCACCATTCTTTAATAAAAATTTTATTCCTTCAACAACATGCTCAGTATTGGTAATATATTTAAGTTCGACTTCACTCAAAAACAAAAAATCGCTGTAGGATAATATATTAAGAATATTTTCCGGGTGCTTCCAAATTATCTGATTATTCATAACATATCTAATAAGGCCTTGGGAGGCTAATACAATTTTTGGTCCAAGACCGGCAAGTTGCTCTATAAGGTGCCTTGAAATATTATTATGAAGCAATGGGCCTAATATGATATAATCAAAATCGCCGATATCCTTCAGATCTTCAAGCGTAATAGCATTATATCCAAAATTATATATTCCTTGACTCCGAACATCCGAATCTTCTTTAAAATAGGAGTTAATAAATTTAATGGTATGCCGAGAATGGATCTGTAAAAGTTTTTCACATGCAAAGGATTTCTCTATTTCATTCCTTGCAAGAGCTGACGAACCATATATTGACACACTTGCCCCCAGAAAAAATAAAGCATTTCCGGTATAGTAGGGTACCCCTCCAATTTGTTCAAAAATGTTTTTACCGACAATATTTTTGTCTTTACAAATAGGTCCAATGACCGCAACTTTCATAATGATAATGGAGATAAGAAGACAGGATGTATTCTGCCCAAAGACTGAATACTCTTTTGTGAAAGAGCATAACCTAAACTTTCATAACCTTCTGTGTTTTCAACACTATTATTTCCTGTATTCTCAACCTCTTTAGTTACAGAAACTATTTTTTCTTTTGTAATTATTTTTCCTTTATTATAACTTTTCGTTAAGCTAGCTAGTCTTTTACTTTTGGATGGGTGACTAGAGTAAATGTCATCATCATCAGAAAACATTTCTCCAATTTACAACACTTCGCTTAAAGGAGCATCTAATTTTGCCATTATATTTCCTGCAAATTCATCTGCTTCAAGCTCTTGTTTTCTTTTAAGGTCTTTGGATTTGGCACTAACAAGTTTTAACATCGTTAAGTCAATAGTATGATTGTTTAAATGATGTCCTACTTCGTGAGCAAGTATTGTAAGATTTGACCAATTATTCGTTTTTGAATTAATGGACTTCATAAAAGCCTTATCGTAAAGAATGTATCTTTCTCCTTTATACGACCAAGCTTCTGCATTATTGATTTTATCACAAGGAACAAGAGTAAAGTTCTTTGCAAGGCTAACAATAGATAATATTTTATTAAGAGCCTCTTCTGCTATTATAGAATTTGAGAAATTATTAGAAAGGTCTTGGGAAAGAATACAAAGCTGAAGTCCTTCTTTAGTCTGTCCAAAAGAAACCAAAGGCACAAACAGTAAAACAAGAAGTAGCTTTTTCATTGAAACTAAATGTACAAAACCCCCTAAAGTTAATTAGAGGGATATGCCTATAGTTTAGGGGGGTTTTTTTATTTAGATATGACTTCTCCATCTTTACGTAAATTTTTTCTATTTTTCATAATTACAAGTGTCAGGGAACCCAGTAAAAAACCAGGGATAATTTGAGTTAGAGAACCGTAAATCACCTGTTGGAAAAAAGCTTATGCAAAATTATCAAAATATAAGCTATAATGAGTTCCTATTTCCCATCTGGTATCAATCCACCAAAGTATAGCGACAGGAATTCTTGAAATTGGTGAAAAAATAATCAAACTCAAAAGAAGTAGTAGGTATCGGTAATTTTCGTTATATAATTTTATTCCCCAGTAAACGGAAAACGCTAAAGCCAGCCAGAGTAACCCGATAATGAAAATAACATTTTCAGGAAACCCAGCTAGTTCAAGGAAATAACGAGTTGGTGTAACAAAAATGGAAATTATTATTGGTGCTTTGGCAAGATAAAATGCGCGTTGAAATATTACTTTTCGATTTGATAATACGTTTTCTTTATAGTTAGTTTTCACACCTAACAATTTACAATAATTTTAAAAGAAGAAGATATGCCTGTGGTTTAAAAGCCCCCCTCCTAGACAGGAGGGTGTATTTTTAATTCAATCTGGGTTTAGAAAATTGATTCATAAAAACAATTTTACCATTTATAAATTGAAATGCTTCCATCCAGTTGAATGAAGTAGCCTCTTCACTTTCTGTCACTACATTTGCGTTATCCCAAAGGAGAACCCACTCGTCTCCATTGTCACCAGTAACAGCTAAATTCACAGCTACCTTATAGTCTTGAATCTCCAATGAAGAATAGACATCTTTCATAAAGTTTATACACTTCTCCTTTCCTTCGATTTGAGAACCATCTTCTAAAGCAAACACTACATTCTCTGCTAAATAACTTCCTGCTTTATCGTATTCTTTAAGGATAATGTGCTGGTGCATTTTTTGAACGATTAATACCAATTCAGGCTTACCTATTTTAAAGGTGTCCAAATAGGTCGCTTCATAGATGTAATTGACTTCGGGTGTTGATTCTTGAATTTCTTTCTTTTGATTTTGCACACAGGACAAAAAGATTAATCCGATGCCTAATATGAATTTGTTCATTTTAAATTGATTTATAATTAATAATCAGCCTAAAGTTAATTAGTTATTATGCTACAAATCTGCTCTTTGTTTTCCAAACAACCCTCAAAGTATTTTTAAAGGAACTTTTTCTTCTACGTTCAGCGTAAGCTACTCTCAAATCTAATTGTTGATCTGCTTTCATTATGGTAAATTTTATTTTTGCAATAGTAATCATTATTAATAAATAAATCTGTTTATCTAATAAGAATAATTCAAAAAACCCCCTAAAATTAATTAGAGGGACGTGGGGTTAGTTATTGTAATTTACAAAACACCATTTTTTATGGTATGTTTGTTTACGTCTTTTGATTATCTTCATAACAACTATAAATTAAAGTTAATTATGGAATGGTATTTAAAAGTAATGCGAGATAATTATGCTAATTTTAGTGGTCGCGCTAGAAGAAAAGAATATTGGATGTTTTATCTAATTTATTTACTAATAATGATATTATTAATGGTTATTGACAATATTTTAGGATTAACATTTGAAGTTTCTGGACAAAATTTAGGATATGGATGGCTCTATCTTATAGGAGGTTTTGCTCATTTTATACCTTTATTTTCTGTAAACATTAGAAGGCTTCACGATGTCGGTAAGTCTGGATGGTTTTTGTTAATAGGTTTAATCCCAATTTTAGGGGCAATATGGCTTTTAGTTCTAGCTTGCACCGAGGGAAATAAATTTGAGAATAAATGGGGACCTGATTCTAAACCTCAAATTATCAAAGCAAGTTAAATATTATATAGCATTTTTATTATAAAGCATTTTATTAAAAAGCATTTTATTAAAAAGCATTTTTAAAAAATAATACTTGCACTTTAAAAATTAATAACTAAAAACTTAAAACTTAAATAATATTTAACACTAATATATTTTAAAACAAAAACAGAAATTATGGATAAATTAACAGCAACTATACAAGTAAAAACAACAGAAGAAGACAAAAGAATTTTAGAAGAAATAGCTAAAAGATATCGTGTTTCATTATCAACGCATATTAGACAATTAGCATTAAAAGATGTTATTGAGAATGAGTCAAAGTTCTAATAAAAGAAAAAATATACCCGACTCCACTGTGGAAATAACTAAAAAAAAATTAATATTGACAATAAAACAAATCCTATGAAAAATATAACATTAACAACTTTACTATTATTTATAACTATTACCACATTTTCTCAAACAGCTACGACTTATTTTAGTCCAGTAGCTAGCCCTCAGGGAACAGTTATTCAAAATGTTGGTATGACAAAAATTTCCATTAACTACTCATCACCAGGTGTTAAAGGAAGAGAGATTTTTGGAGAACTTGTACCGTATGACCAAATATGGAGAGCTGGCGCAAATAGTCCTACAAAAATTACATTTAGTACTAGCGTAAAAATTGGAGATAAAATATTAAGAGCTGGAGAATACTCTATAGCTGTCACCCCAAGGTCAGAAGGAGAATGGACAGTAGATTTTAACTCTGCAGGAAAATATCCTTTTGCGTATATGACTGATGGAAAAATCG
>Ga0310124_10000637_pt1 | contig 24360 bp, 21 predicted proteins | sample CB11b_AW_Bot5_MG_FD_203507 | JGI IMG/M metagenome (GOLD analysis project Ga0310124, IMG submission 203507) | Marine microbial communities from Western Arctic Ocean, Canada - CB11b_AW_Bot5 | ecosystem: Environmental > Aquatic > Marine > Oceanic | place: Canada: Western Arctic Ocean | collected...
CCTCGTCTTAGAAAAAAAATGGGCAAAATTGTTGTGGATGCGGCTAAAGCAGTGTCGTACAGCAATGCTGGAACTTTTGAATTCTTGCTAGACAAGGAGGGACATTACTACTTTCTTGAGGCAAATACACGGTTGCAAGTTGAACATCCCGTAACTGAAATGGTAACGGGCTTGGATATTGTAAAACAACAGATTCGCATCGCGGTGGGTGAGCGTCTTGGTTTCAAGCAAAGCGATATACAGTTGCAGGGACATGCAATTGAATGCCGTGTGAATGCTGAATCTCCCAATACATTTGTGCCATCTCCCGGAGTTCTCGATACCTTTAATGTGCTTGGGGGACCGGGTGTAAGAATAGACACCTATGCGCATGCTGACTGCACCGTGTCTCCTCTATACGATTCCTTGGTGGCAAAAATCATTGCCCATGGTCGGGACCGGGATGAGTCGATAGCAAGGATGCGCCGTACGCTTGGGATGGCAGTTGTGACGGGTATTGAAACGACCATTCCTCTGCACCTTGACATACTCGAAGATGCTGGATTCCAGGCTGGCGATATTAATACTGGATTTCTAGACCGATTTCTCGTCAATCGTGCGAACGAACGGACTACGGTTCCTGTTTAGTCACTGGTTCAACCCCTATTTTTAATTGACCGCAACGTGGATTTTCCCCGCCTGTATGCAATCGTTGATGTTGATTTAGCCGACGATTATGGTTGGAGTCCAACTGATCTTGGAGAGGCGATTATTAAGGGCGGATGTCGTTTATTACAAATACGCGCAAAGCGCAGCAGTAGCAAATCTTTCTTGGCCTGCGCTGATTCACTTGTCGATCTTGCCCGTTCTTCTAATACTTCAATTATCATTAATGATCGGGTCGATGTTGCGAAGCTTTCTGGGGCCTCTGGTGTTCATGTTGGCCAAGACGATCTCTCCGTTTCAAGAATTCGAAGGATATTAGGAAATGATTCAGTTGTTGGGCTCTCCACCCATTGCCGTTCCCAAGTGGATGTTGCAGTTCAAGAGTCGGTTTCATATATAGCTGTAGGCCCGGTGTTTGCAACCAGAAGCAAGGAGACAGGTTATCAACCGGTGGGTCTGGAGTTGGTGCGTTACGCTGCGACGCAGTGGCCACAATCCATTATCGTTGGTATTGGCGGAATTACCTTAGATAGTGTTTCTTCGGTGATCGAGGCCGGCGCGAATGCCGTTGCTGTCATTTCAGATCTGTTAACTGACGGTGATCCAGAGAGACGGACTCGCGCGTATCTTGAACGCTTGTATCAGTGACAATCGCGTAAGTGGATTCCTACTCACTAGGACTACACACTGTCCTTTGCGAAAAATTGCTTGGTGAGTTTACTCACCGTACCCACGAGAAACATTAGTCCGATTAGGTTGGGGAATGCCATAAAACCGTTCAGTAAAGTACCAACGGCCCAGACAAGTGGTACCGGAATAATGCCGCCCACAAGAACAAGCAAGGTGAAGAGAGCCTTGTAAGCCTTAATCCCCTTGGAACCAAACAGAAACTCAAAACACTTTTCACCATAATAGGCCCAGGCGATTAGGGTGGAGAATCCAAAGAAGAAAGAGCAGATTGCTACTATTAATGCTGCTCCTGGAATGGCTGTGTTCATGGCGGCAGCGGTCAGGGAGCCACTGGCGTTTTGGAAAGCCGGGTCAGTCCACAGACCAGATGACAGAATAATAAAAGCCGTCATTGAGCAGACGAGAATCGTATCCACGAATACTTCAAAGACACCCACCAGACCTTGCTCGACTGGATGATCCACGTCGGCAATTCCGTGTGCAATGGGAGCGCTTCCGAGGCCAGCCTCATTAGAGAGGACACCACGGCTCATACCAGTTGCGATGGCCTGTTTTACTCCAACACCAATGAACCCACCAATGGCAGCTGCTGGCGAAAAAGCAGAACTGATAATTAATGAAAAGACTCCTGGTAATTCTCCAACATTCATCACGACGTAATATAACGCTGCCGTAACATACACGACAATCATGGTAGGAACGATCATTTCGGCGACTGCTGCGATTCGTTTAATACCGCCGAGTAGCACCAGACCAACGCAAGTAGTGATGAGCAGACTGGGAATCCAGACTGATACCTCGAGATTGAAAATTGATTTTGCAGCTAGTACGAACGAATCAGCAATGGTGTTTGATTGCGCCATATTGCCTGTGCCGAAAAGCGCGGCAGCCATACCAAAAAAAGCAAAGGCATAGGCGAGCACCTTCCCGAGCGCTTGGTTTGGGATGCCTCTCGTAATGTAGTACATGGGACCGCTTGCCAGTTCGCCAGTGTCTCTGGTTACCCGGTAGTGGACAGCGAGCACAGCTTCTGCATATTTAGTGGCCATGCCAACCGCAGCGCAGACCCACATCCAGAAGATTGCGCCAGGTCCCCCGACAGTAATGGCCGTTGCAACCCCACCAATGTTGCCGTTGCCGACTGTTGCTGCCAAAGCAGTTGATAATGCTTGAAACGGTTTAATGGTTCCCTCTTTGGAGGCCTTTTTCTGGAAGGCGCCTTGCAGTGTGGTACGTACCGCGATCGGGAACCGGCGAATTTGGATCAAGCCAGTGCGGATGCTGATTAATAAACCTACAAGTACCAACACCGTCGGCATAAAAAATGGCTGCCAGACGAATCCATCAACGGTGATTACCTGACTGGTGAGGTTTGCTAAATCCATCCTTAGGGTCCTCCTAGTGACTGTTTTCGATTCAATAGCACTTTAAACGATCATCGACCTAATATTCATAAAAATGATCACAAAAATAGCAACGGGACACACGTAGCGGACCATCCAACCCCAGAGCTTGGGATAGGGGAACCAGGCTTGCTCAGCCAATAATTCCTCTAGGGCGCTATCGATGCGCCAGACATAACCGACGAATATGGCAGTAATCAGGCCTCCAATTGGAAGGGCAAAGTCGTTCCAAACTGTAATCATGAGACTTTGAAAGTCCATGCCAATGCCTGGTAAATCGCTAAAGAAACTTGAGGCACCCATCGCTAGCGTTGAGGGCACCGCGAGAGCAAAAGTACCGGTTGTCACAATAACGACTGCCCGCTTTCGACTCCAACCATGACTGTCAATAAAGTGTGCTACCGGCACTTCTAGCAGTGAAATGGCTGAAGTAAGGGCTGCCAATGTAAGCAAAATAAAGAAAGCCGCTCCAAAAAACTGCCCTCCAGGGAGGGTGGCGAATAGTCGTGGTAACACCATAAAGATTAGTCCCGGACCGGTGGAAGTTGGATCAAATCCTGGAATTGAAAATCCAGACGGGAAGATCACGAAACCAGCCAATAGGGCAAGACCAGTATCCAGAGCTACAACCATGATGGCCGATTTCGCAATACCTTCACGTTTATTGAGGTAACTCCCATAAACAAGCATTGTTCCAAGACCGAGACTCAATGAAAAGAACGCCTGTCCGAGTGCCGCATTCAGGGCACCGAAACTCATCATCTTGCTGAAATCTGGTTTTAAGTAGTACGCAAGACCTTCGGCCGCGCCAGGCAGCGTGCTGGCGCGCCAAGCTAGAATGATCAGCAAGATGGCCAATGCTGGCATCAATAACTTCGACACACGCTCGATACCAGCACGAATACCTCCTAAGATGATACCGGCTGTCGCGGCAAGCATCACGAAGGTGAAGAATAAACTTGAAGGAGCATGACTGGTAAAATCAGAAAAAAATGCGGCACTTTCAAGCGCATCGCCACTGACTGCACCACTCGCACTGAACCAAATGTAGGCGAGAGCCCACCCTGCTATGACAGAGTAGAACGACAAAACACCAAATCCCGCTGCCACACCGAGTCCACCCGCCATCCACCACCGTGTGTCAGGTCGAAGCTTTGCGTAAGCACCAACTGGATCGCTTTGAGTGCGTCGTCCGATTGCCAATTCGGCAATCATGATAGGTAGACAGATGAATATCACACAGACGAGATAGACCAGTACAAACGCAGCACCACCGTTCTCACCAACTCTCGTCGGAAACCCCCAAATGTTACCGAGGCCGACTGCTGATCCAGCTCCAGCTAAGACGAAGCCAAGTCTCGATCCCCACGTGCCTCTGTCTGACATTGAGATTTTCCTCCAGTGTTTGCCCCAATATATAGTGCGCTGCAAATTCTACTTAAATAATCCAGGCAGCCCAAATGCAACGTTTAGACTTATTTGACCTGGTCGGATACTAGTCACTACAATTGTTTTAGTTGAGGTTCAGTGTAACTTCGTCCTTCCATTTTGTTTTCGAGAGTTCCCGCAAACTTAATGTCCGCTAGCATACTTGATGGTAAAGGGTTAGCCGCAACAATCTGTGATGAACTTGTTCCACGGATCGATGACTTCCTACGTTCTGGCGGCAGGCCTCCCCAGCTTGGCATCTTGTTAGTTGGTGACAATCCAGCTTCGGAAGTGTATGTGCGTAATAAGCGACGTATGGCGGAAGAGCTCGGCTTGGCTGTCGACTTGGTGCACTTACCGGAAACCGCTTCATTGGATGACGCAAAGCGGACTATTAACCGTTTCAACGAGAGTGAATCTCACGATGGGATTCTCGTGCAGGTGCCAGTCCCTGCGGCATGGGGGAGTGGCGCAAGCAGGGGATTGTTTGAACAAATAGATCCCGCCAAGGACGTTGATGGTTTTCATTCCATTAATGTGGGACGACTGATGCAGAACCGAGCGACCCTGATGCCCTGCACCCCATCTGGGATCATCGAGTTGCTTGTGAGATCCGAGATTGCTATCGAAGGACAGCACGCGGTGGTACTGGGGCGAAGTGAGATTGTTGGAAGACCGCTTGCCATGATGTTGCTTCATCGCCATGCGACTGTGACGATTTGTCATTCACGAACCCCTAACTTCGCTTCCATTGCGGCGACTGCCGATTTACTCATAGTGGCTGTTGGGCGTCCAGTGTTTGTGACACGCGAGTTCGTAAAACCTGGAGCGACAGTTATAGACGTTGGTATAAACCGAATCACCGATCGTGATCTTGCATCAACTCTTATTGCAGCAGATTCTGTCAGGTGGAAAGCGTTTGAACGGCGAGGCTCGATGCTGGTTGGCGATGTTCATCCTGATGTTCAAAAGGTCGCGGGTGCTCTAACACCAGTGCCTGGAGGTGTTGGACCACTTACTGTTGCGATGCTAATGGTGAATACTGTTGAGGCGGCCACCGCTCGATTATTTTCGAAAACTTCCTGACAGGCGTGTGAACTCTCATAGATTTCGAAAAATCTGTTCAACCTGTCTGTGGGTATCATCGATTGATTCATCCGTGCGGATGACAATGTCAGCACGTGCAATCTTCTGTTCTGTGGTCCACTGAGTTGCTATTCGTTGTTTAGCCTCCGACTCAGTGATACTGTCGCGAGCTATCAATCGCTCAAGTTGTATTTGAGGATCGCAGGAGACAACAAGGATAGGCTTGAACTCCTTGTCGTGTCCTGTTTCGAACAATAGTGGTATGGCCGCGACTGCGGCACGTTCGCCATGTGTTTCACATTCGAGCAGCCAGTCTTTAACCGTCGAGTAAACGCTAGGATGGATAATGGATTCAAGATCTTTTCGTGCAGCCGGGTCGGCAAACACCTTTTTTCCAAGGGTCGCACGGTCGACTTGGCCGTTATCTTTCAAAATGTCCGTTCCGAAACGGGCCACGATTTGAGCGGAGGCTTCCGTTCCAGGCTGGACAGTTTGCCGGGCAAGAAGATCAGCATCTATAGTTGCTAGACCTAGAGACGCGAAGTGGGCAAGAACGACACTTTTCCCTGTCGCGATGCCGCCAGTCAATCCAATAGCGAGCATAATGCAGTTCGAGACTTCGCTTTAGTGTGCAGTCTATTCACGAGGTTTAGTATCTCCTGTTTCGGCTGGTGCAATAATCTCTTCCAAGAAAGTATTCCACTCGTGACAGTTCGGGCACTGCCAAAGCAACTCTGTGCTTCGATATCGACATTTCATGCAGATGTGCGGATCAAGGTAGAAGATCGATTTCTTGGTCAGTTCCATATAATGCTTGACGAGATTCGGTTGGAGTTGGAGCTCAATTAAGTTGCTCCAAATAGTTTGATGTATCGAAAGCGAGTGAGGATTGTAGATGATCGCTTCAAAAAGTAGCTCTAGAGCGTTTTTAGCATCTTTCTGTTCGAGCAAGTATCGTCCCAAAGCTAGTCGTGCTCGCCAATCTTTTTTATTGGCGTTGATGAGGGTTTGACACAAGGTTTTGAATTTGTTTAATGACCCAAGTCGGGGATACACTTCGCTTAGCCGGTCGAATACGAGATACGCTCGATCCGGTGCGACATCGATAAGGCGCTCCCACGTCTCAGCAGCACCTGCTACGTCACCCGATATCAGTTGGGCATCACCAAGATGTAAATAAGCGGGAATGGTTTGTTCACTGAGTTCGATTGCTGTTTCGAAATAATGTTTAGCTTCCACGCTATTTTGTTGTTGTTGGGCAACTAGCCCAAGCTCATTCTTGAGAAAGGCTAGAATAGGCTTATTTGTTTGGGAATCATTGTTGTGGAGTGCCATCGTTTTTTCACGGGCATTATGTGCTAATTCCCATTGATGTTGTTCCGCATATAGTTTTTCAAGATTTAAAAGTGCGTACCGATTGTTCGAATCCAGTCGAAGCACCTCGTCGAAGGCCTCTAGGGCTCTATCTAGAAATCCACCTCTCTTAAAGTCTAATCCTAGGCAAAGTAATACGTAGGCGTGCTCCATCGCAGTTAAGTTGGGTCGTTGCAATAGTTTTTGATGCGTATGGATTGCACGGCTTATTTGACCTTTTTCCCGATAAAGATTTCCGAGAATCATGTGAATTTCGATAGCCTCCGTGTCGAGACTAATCGCTTTGTTGAGTTCCTCTATTGCTAGATCGGGCTGGTTGGCAACCATAAAGTTTAAACCGATCATGTAATGAGGAGTTTGTTTTGCTCTCCTCCGATCAGTCCAACGCCCTTCTCGGAGTTTGTAGCGCTCCCAGAACTTACCGATGGTCATTCCAACCAATAAGGTAAATAGGATGACGAGCATTAACGAGGAGCTGGTATCCATTAGTTGGTCGTTGTTTCAGAGTGCTAGAAGGGTTCTGTTTGCCAAAGGTCGTGTAGGTGTAGTACTCCCTTAATGGTGTTTTCGTCATTAACTACAACAACGGACGTAATCTTGCGCTCCTGCAGAACCTTAAGCGCCTGAACTGCTAACATGGTTGGTGGGATTGTGATCGGTTTCTTGGTCATAATGTCGGCGGCAATATTATCAAGAAAGATTTGGCTGTCTCCCATATGTCGACGCAGGTCGCCGTCTGTTATGAGGCCAAGTAAGTGACGGTCATTATCTGCTACACAGGTCATCCCCAATCCCTTACTTGACATTTCGTAAATCACATCGCGCATCGGCGTGTTATGTGTGACGCAAGGTAGCTGTTTAGCTGTGTGCATTAATTGGTCGACCCTCATCAGTCGTTTGCCGAGTTTTCCGCCGGGATGCAGATTGGCGAAGTCTTCCTCGTGAAAGCCTTTCCGAACGAGTAGGGCCATTGCGAGGGCATCGCCTAACGCTAGTGCTGCGGTCGTACTTGCCGTAGGGACTAAATTAAGAGGGCAGGCTTCCTCGCTGACATAACATGAGAGCGTTACATCGGCAGCTTGACCGATGGGAGATTCTGGATAACCTGTGATCGCAATTAATTTGGCGTCAAGTCGTCGAATCGCTTCGAGTACTCTAACAATTTCCTCTGTTTCGCCACTGTAAGACAAAGCGAGTACGGCGTCATCGTCTTGAACAACACCCAGGTCGCCATGAATGGCTTCTGCTGGGTGCAGAAAAAATGCCGGTGTACCCGTGCTGGCAAGGGTAGCTGCGATTTTCTTGCAGATAATGCCTGACTTTCCAACACCAGTTACAATTACACGTCCACGACAGGTGAATAGGCAGTCAACGGCTTCTCTGAATTGACCGTCAAGGCCTTCGATTAGTCCAAGAATGGCAGCTGCTTCTGTTTCCAGAACCTTACGCGCCAACTCTTGGTCACCGTCAGCACCTTTGTTCGATCGGTTGGCTGTCATGCCTGATTCGTTGAGATTTTCTTTCTCCACAGATCATCGTCAGGCTGATTAATTTAGCCTGCTCCTTAGTCGTCTTCACGCGATGCCACTGAGAGTCGTTTTAATCGAATCAATAATGATTCCAATTGATCAAGTGGGCAAGCGTTCTGACCGTCGCTTTTGGCTTGCTTCGGGGCATCGTGAACTTCTAGAAATACGCCGTCGACTCCAGCTGCCACACCTGCAGATGCTAGGGACGTAATAAATTCAGCTTGCCCAGAAGAGGCTCCTTGCCCACCTCCTGGCAACTGCAAACTGTGGGTGATGTCGAACACGACCGGGTAGCCTAATGTGCGTAGCATCTGGAAACTACGCATATCCACCACAAGATTGTGATATCCGAAGGTTGCACCTCGCTCTGTTACGAAAACCTTATGATTTCCTGTGTGCACGACTTTTTCAATTGCATATCGCATATCATCTGGAGCAAGAAATTGACCCTTTTTGAGATTGATCGAACATCCAGTCATGGCTGCAGCCGTTATCAGGTCAGTTTGACGTGAAAGAAATGCAGGAATTTGTATAACATCTACCACCTCAGACACGAGTTTCGCTTGTGTCGGCTCGTGGATGTCGGTCAAAATCGGAACTCCCAATTCTTGCTTAATCGCGGCCAGTATCCGTAAACCTTCAGTTAGTCCAGGGCCTCGATATGAATTCACTGAAGTGCGATTTGCCTTGTCAAAAGAAGCTTTAAAGATAAACGGAATCTGTTGGCGTTCCGAAATGTCATGAATTTGTCGCGCTATAGCTGTCGCGTGGTTCTCGTTTTCGATGACACAGGGCCCGGCAATGAGTACCAGTTCAGTGCCGCCAAGACTGACCATTCTACCAGGAGCTCCAAGCTCAATTTTTTGCACCTGATTATTATAGACCGCTTAACTCTAGACTCATGTAGCAGGGTTAATCAGCCTTAGCCCATAAGTGCTAAACAGTCCTGACTTTAAGAGGCTGCTGTCGCACTTTTTGGCATGGATGAGAGTGCCGCGCCTAGCTTGTGCTTGTGACTTGCTTTTACGAAACGATCGAAGAGAGGATGCGGACGAAGCGGTTTCGAAGTAAATTCTGGGTGGAACTGGACGGCAACGTACCAGGGATGGGAAGGCAATTCGAGAATTTCCACAAATTTTTCGTCTGGAGACCGCCCAGTGATGCGAAGTCCGTGTTCAGTCAGAATAGGTTCGAATTCAGGATTGAATTCATACCGATGCCGGTGACGTTCATGGATTACGTCGAGGCCGTAGGCTTTATGCGCAATGGAATCCGGTTCTAATTGACAGGCGAATGAACCAAGGCGCATCGTTCCGCCAAAGTCTTCGACATCGACAAGATCTCGAAGTTTGTAAATAACCTTATGAGGGGCATCGGGCGAACACTCAGTTGAATCTGCCTCATGTAAACCACACACTTCTCTGGCAAAGTCGACCGCGGCCCATTGAAAGCCATAACAGATACCGAAATATGGAATCTGTTGATCTCGCGCAATACGTGCGGCAGCCATCATTCCTCGGCTTCCACGACTACCGAATCCTCCGGGTACAAGAATTCCATCTGCACCCTCTAGAGAACGTTCTCCATTAGAATTTTCAAGAGTCTCAGCTTCAATCCATTTGATGGAGATTTGCAGATGGTTGTTGAAACCAGCGTGATATAGCGCTTCATTCAAACTTTTGTACGAGTCTTCATACCCGACGTATTTTCCGACTACGTGGATGACTAGGTCATCTTTTGGATGCCGAATTCGCTGAACGAGCTCTTCCCAAGGTTTCATGTTCGGCGATGTGCTGGGAAGCTGCAGATGTTTCAGAACGATTTTATCGAGTCCTTCTTCGGCAAAGACAAGTGGCACTTCGTAGATGTTCTCTACATCCCTAGCAGTGATCACAGATTCCTCGTCTACGTCGCAGAACAGTGCAATCTTTGCCTTAATATCTTGTGATAAGACTCGATCCGTTCGACACAATAAAATGTCTGGTTGGATACCGATTGACCGCAAATCACGAACACTATGTTGGGTGGGTTTAGTCTTTAATTCACCAGCAGTTCCTATAAATGGAACCAAGGTTAGGTGGATATATAAGGTGTTCTGCCGACCGAGGTCTTGCCGTAATTGTCGGATTGCTTCTAGAAATGGTTGACTCTCAATATCACCAACGGTACCCCCAATCTCAACGAGTATTACGTCGGCTTCTTTGGACACACCAGTAACGCTGTTTTTAATTTCGTTCGTGATGTGAGGGATGACTTGAACGGTGCCACCTAGGTAATCCCCGCGACGCTCTTTTTGAATGACTGATAAATAAATTTTTCCGGTTGTCCAATTATGGTTCTTTGTGGTTACAGTATTTGTAAAGCGTTCGTAATGGCCAAGATCTAGGTCTGTTTCGGCGCCGTCTGAGGTTACATACACCTCACCATGCTGGTAGGGACTCATGGTCCCTGGATCGACATTAATATATGGGTCAAATTTCAGCATCGTGACTTGGTAACCATGGCCTTCTAATAGCGATCCGATAGATGCTGCAGCCAATCCCTTGCCAAGTGACGAGACGACACCACCAGTGATAAAAATGTATTTTTTGGCACAATCATTAGTTTTCTGCATGCCTTTTCTCAAAAGAGGTTCTCGCCCGAGTTGTTGATGATACGGAGAACTTCTTCCACGTCTTCCGGAGTATCAACGGCTACAGAATCGAAACTGGTTTCTACAGTTCTGATGCGATATCCATGCCCTAAAGCGCGTAACTGTTCAAGCGATTCTGATTGTTCAAGTGGAGTTGGTGGAAGTTGCGTCAGTTCCAAAAGGGTGGTGCGCCTATATACGTAAAGACCGATATGCTTGTAAATTGTTCGAGAAGGCTCCGTTCCATTGTGTTGCCCAACTGGGTCACGAGAAAAGTATAGCGCGTCACCATTGTGATCCGTTGCAACCTTAACCACATTAGGATCGTGCAGTTCTTTCGCGTTGTTGATGTGGCGTCGAAGTGTGGAAATATTCACGCTTGAATCCGTTACAAATGGTATCAGTGCTTGTTCGATCATTTCTGGTTCAATGAGTGGCTCGTCTCCCTGGATATTAACGATCAGGTCACACGTTAAGTGTTCGGCAACCTCGGCAAGACGATCGGTGCCTGTTTTGTGAGTCGCACGTGTCATGCGAACTTCACCGCCAAATGTCTCGACAGTTTCACGAATTCGTTCATCATCTGTTGCTACCAGAATTCTATCGAGTGAAGGCGCCGCAGCAGCGCGTCTATAGACGTGCTCGATCATGGGTCGACCAGCGATGTTTATCAGTGGTTTTCCAGGAAATCTCGTGGAACCGTACCGAGAAGGAATGATTGCGATGATGGATATTGCTGAAGCCGGATGGGATAGCGGTTCCGTTCCTGTTGCAGGATGCACGATGAATATTACCATGGATGCACCCTACTAGCGTTACATTGCTAATGTGAAACTGAATGATTCCTAGATTGGAATGATCTGCACTTTGCAGATCATATTCGCACTAAGTCAGCACTTTTTATGGCCGGATTCGCTAGTAGTTCCTTGATTACCGCACCATCAGGTTTTAGATCTTCGGTGTTCATTGATTCATCGATATTCACGACGGCGACGGCTCCTGTTGAATCACGACCGAGAGCGAATTGGGCAATATTTATGCCATGTCCTCCAAGGATCGCACCTATAGTGCCAACGACGCCTGGTTCGTCAAGATTACGGATTACTATGCTGGTTCCTTCGATGGACGCTTCGATATCAACACCGTCGAGGAGCACAAGCCGAGGACCACCATACTCGAAGAGGGCACCTTCAACCCATAACTGTCCAAGGGAAGTCTCAAGCCTCACGGCTAAGAGACTGGTGAAATCTCGGGGTCGGGTACTATGCGATTCGATTACCTCTACATCGCGGTCCCGAGCTAATGCGCGCGCATTAATTAATGAGACTGTTGTTGACAGCATTGTCTTGAAAAGTCCCATTAATACAGCGCCGACAAGTAGCTCGTTTTTTTTCGTTGCCAATTCACCGTAATATCGGATACTCACGGTTTTTATGCGGCCTGTTGCTAGTTGTGCCACGAAAGCACCAATCTTTTGAGCCAAGTTGACGAATGGTTGCAAGCGCTGGGTTTCCTCAGGTGCAATTGCTGGAAAATTAACAGCATTACGGATGATACCTAAGCGAATGTAGTCTCTGACACCAGCGGCTGCCTCCACGCCGACGAGTTCTTGGGCCTCTTCGGTAGAACCAGCAATATGTGGAGTAGCCACCACGTCTGGTAATGCAGTGAGACGGGTTTCGGTCGGAGGTTCTTGAGAGAAAACATCAAGTCCGGCGCCGCCGATGTGTCCTGATTCTATAGCATCAGCTAGTGCGGCCTCGTCAATTAGATCACCACGAGCAGTGTTGATTAATCGCAAACCAGGCTTGCATTTACTAAGTCGATCCGCATCAAACATGTTGAATGTGTCAACACTGGATGGCACGTGTAAACTCAAAAAATCTGACTGTGCGCATAACTCGTCGAGAGATACCAGTTCCACGTTGAGATTTCTTGCTATTTCTTCAGAAATATAGGGATCGTGGGCTAGGATTCTCATACCGAAGGCTTGTGTTCGAGAAGCGACTTCCTGTCCAATTCGGCCTAACCCGACAAGGCCCAATGTTTTTCGCCAAAGCTCAGTTCCTAACAGTTCTTGCTTCGTCCATGAGCCCTTCTTCATATCAGCGTCGGCTCGTGCTATGGACCGTCCCAGTGTCAATATTAGGGCGCAGGTGTGTTCTGCAACACTGATGCTATTAGCGCCTGGTGAATTCAGCACGAGAATGCCGAGTTCGCTTGCGGTCATAAGGTCGATGTTGTCGACCCCTGTGCCAGCCCGTGCAACGACTTTGAGATTGGGAGCTGAAGACAGCAGAGTAGCGTCTACTTGTGTGGCACTTCGAATTATCAGGCCTTCCGCATCTTTCAAGCTATTAACGAGTTCATCTTGAGAAGATCCGGTGAGCACCTCAACCTGCCATCCTTCTTGGTGTAACAAATCCGCAACCGAATTTGAGAGTCCATCGACGAGAACGATTTTGTGAGTTTGTTCGGCTTTGGTGGTGCTAGTTGGGATATTTCCGCCCGCTTTTTCATCATTAGTCATAATTGGGAGGTGAAGATTGTTTACCTAGTGTCCGGATATAATTGACGAGGTTTTGTAATTCCTCTGCATCGAATTTACTGTCGTACCCCCGCATTCCTGTTCGCGTGCCGTTGCGGATAACGGTTATAAGATCTTCATCAGTCCCACCTGTGCTCCAGACATCATCGGTTAGGTTAGATGGAGGTTCCCTGACGAGACCTGCAAGTGGGCCGTCGCCGGAACCAGATTCACCGTGGCAATCAGCGCACCATTCGATGTACGACCGTTTACCATCTTCTGTCGACTCGTCAGTGCTTGATACCGTTCTGTCGGGTGAGCTTTCTTGCAAGGCCACTGTTTGCTTCATAGTAAATGTCTCTGTTCGAAGTACAGAGAAATACAAGGCTAGAGGTGCTACCAGAACCGAAAAAAATAACTTCTTTATCACCTATTTGTGCCTTGGTTTCTCTAGAACCATAAGAAATGATTAACGGGTCGACGTAAATACATGGCCGTACACCCCGGAATGCTTACAGTATAATGTGAGTTAAGAGTCGATATCGACCTTTGCTCAATGCATCTCGTTAGCAGCATAGTGGTGCAAACCGCAGGAACATCCATTTTTAAAGTGGTGATTGATGTTGGACGCTATGTTTTCCACAGGGTTTTCCACAGAATCTGTGAACATTTCGAGTTGTCTAACGGGTCAGTGACCTAAAAGTGCAGGACCAATACTATTAACACTAACGGTACCTCGTAATTGGATTACTAATAACTTATGTCTGAACCAACCAAATATACGCCGGACTCAGAAGGCGAAGAGATTACTTGGCAAAACGGTACACTGGTGGTCCCCGACGTTCCCATTATTCCATTTATTGAAGGTGATGGTGTCGGACCTGATATCTGGCTTGCGAGCGTGCGGGTGTTTGATGCCGCAGTGAAGCAAATATTTAATGGTCAGCGTCGTGTTGCGTGGCTAGAGGTGCTTGCTGGTGAAAAGGCTAATGCAGATTTAGGTGAATGGCTGCCTGCTGAAACAATCGAGGCGATCAGAAACTATAAAGTTGCAATAAAAGGACCGCTTACAACACCGGTTGGTGGTGGAATTAGGAGCCTGAACGTAACTTTACGTCAGGTTTTAGACCTGTTTGCCTGTGTGCGGCCAGTTCGATACTTTACTGGAACGCCATCACCGGTTCGGCATCCAGAACGAATGAATGTAGTCATTTTTCGCGAAAACACCGAGGATGTTTATGCTGGGCTCGAGTGGGCACGCGGTACACCACAGGCAGAGAAGATTATTGAGTTTCTTTCGAATGAGATGGGGTGTCGGATACGTCCTGACTCCGGAATTGGCGTAAAGCCAATATCTGAGTTTGCTTCGCAGCGGCTAGTGCGCAAGGCGCTCCAGTACGCCGTAGCGAATGGTCGCAAGACTCTCACTTTGGTCCATAAGGGAAACATTATGAAGTTTACGGAGGGTGCCTTTCGAGACTGGGGTTACGAATTAGCGGAAAAAGAATTTGCAGAGCAGATTGTGACCGAGCAAGCAGTTTCAGGTGGTGCGGTCCGTAAAGGAAAGATTCTGATGAATGACCGAATTGCGGATAGTGTTTTTCAGCAGGTTTTGACTCGAACTGATGACTACGATGTGTTTGCCACCCCGAATCTCAATGGCGACTATCTTTCTGATGCGTGTGCTGCACAAGTTGGAGGTCTAGGAATGGCTCCTGGTGCGAACATTGGAGACGAGATCGCTTGCTTTGAAGCGACACATGGCACCGCACCGAAATATGCTGGTAAGGATGTCATTAATCCAAGTTCGGTAATCCTTTCAGGAGCCATGATGTTCCGGCATCTGGGGTGGGATGGGGTTGCGGATCTAATTGAGTCTGGACTTGAGCGAACTATTCGCCAGAAAAAAGTGACCTATGATTTAGCCCGCCAGATGAAAAAGCCCAGTAAGTTGAAAACTTCCCAGTTTGCCGGGGCAATCATCAAGAATTTTTAAGACATTTCTGAAGGTATTATTTCTATAAAAATCACTAATTCGTGAGGGGTGTTAGTTATGAATCGCAAAGTTACCGTCATCGGATCCGGTCACGTTGGAGCAACGGCCGCTCGAGGAATTGCTGATAAGGAACTAGCCGATGTCGTGCTCCTCGACATACTGGAAGGTGTACCGCAGGGCAAGGCTCTTGACATGCTCGAAGCGTGCCCCGTCGAAGGGTCTGACTCTCATGTGTTAGGTACGAATGATTACGCAGATACAGCTGGCTCTGACATTGTTGTGATCACGGCTGGCTTGGCACGAAAACCCGGGATGAGTCGTGATGACCTGTTGATGAAGAATCATGCGATCATAAAATCGGTTACCGAGCAGGTAGTCTTTCATTCCCCGGACTGTATCATCATGCCAGTTACGAATCCGCTTGACGCTATGTGTCAGGTGGTTTATCGCGTGAGTAAGTTTCCTCGTGAACGTGTCATTGGCATGGCTGGTGTTTTAGATTCAGCGAGGATGCGAACTTTTATAGCTAATGAACTTAATGTGTCGGTAGAGAATACTCACGTATTCGTGTTGGGGGGGCATGGTGACACGATGGTTCCGTTACCCCGTTATTCGACCGTCGCGGGTGTTCCAATAACAGAGCTCCTTGATTCGAAAACGATTGACCGCATAGTCAAGCGAACTGCTAGCGGGGGAGCAGAGATTGTAAAGTTGCTAGGCACAGGTAGTGCGTATTACGCACCAGGGTCAGCCATCGTTGAGATGGTCGATGCAATTCTTAAAGATAAAAAGAAAATTTTACCATGTGCAGTGTTTCTGCAAGGTGAATATGGGATTCACGATTTATTTATTGGCGTGCCTGTCAAGCTCGGTTCTCGAGGTGTCGAGGAGATAGTTGAGATTACCCTCAGAGCAGACGAACAAGCAGCCCTTGTGAAGTCCGCGGCTGCCGTGAAAGAACTCGTCGATGTGCTCAAAATCTGAGCACTGAGATTCTAGGACAAAATTTTGAAACTTCACGAATATCAAGCAAAGGCTCTCCTCGCAAGTCATGGAGTGTCGGTGCCTCGGGGAGCGGTGGCATTTACCCCAGGAGAGTCTAAGCGAATCGCTCAAGAACTGGGAACTGCAACGCTCGTTGTGAAGGCGCAGATTCATGCTGGAGGTCGTGGTAAAGGTGGTGGAGTGCAAGTTGTCCGGGGTATGAATGAACTGGAAAGTGTCGCAGGCAAGATGCTGGGTTCCTGTCTTGTCACCCACCAAACTGGACCTGAAGGACGAACGGTCTCTCGAGTCTTGATAGAAGAGGGACTTGACATTACGAAGGAGCTCTACCTGAGCCTTTTACTGGACCGAAGTCAAGAGTGCCTCGTAATGATAGCTAGTTCAGCTGGTGGGATCGATATCGAGAAGGTAGCAGCAGACTCTCCCGAGTTGATTACACGGGAAAGCATTCGTCTTGAAACCGGTGTGTCGGATGTTCAAGTGAGACAATTAAGCGCAGCTTTGGGTTTTGAAGAGTCACAGTTCGAAACCGCGGCTCAGGTAATGAGGGCTGTGTACGATACCTATACAACCAATGACGCGACCTTAGTCGAGATTAATCCGCTGGTTGTAACTGGATCTGGCCAAGTAGTTGCGCTAGACGCGAAGATCACGCTCGATGATAATGCACTTTTTAGACATGCAAATCTTGTTGAGTTGCGTGACCTAGGTGAAGAAGAAACGTTAGAAATTGAGGCTTCGAAGCATTCGCTTAGTTATATTCGACTTAATGGGGATATAGGTTGCATGGTGAATGGTGCTGGTCTTGCTATGGCCACAATGGACATAATCAAATTCGCGGGTGGTGAGCCGGCCAATTTTCTAGATGTTGGTGGAGGGGCTAACGCAGGACAAATTCATGAAGCCTTCAAGATTTTGATAAGCGATGAAAATGTCACCGCTGTGCTTATTAATATTTTTGGTGGAATTTTACGATGTGACGTATTGGCTAAAGGTGTTATTGCAGCAGTCCGTGATTTAGAAGTGCGTGTTCCTATTGTCGTCCGGATGGAGGGCACTAACGTTGATCAAGGTCGCGAACTGCTGAAGGATAGCGGATTGAATTTTTCGACCGCCTCCACTATGGCCGAGGCTGCCGATCACGTTGTTGCACTCGCGGCGACGACTGAGACCTAGCATGTCAATTCTCATCGACCAGAAAACACGTCTAATCGTGCAAGGGCTAACTGGACGCGAGGGAACGTTTCACGCAATGCAGTCGAGCGCTTACGGGACGGTGGTTGTGGGTGGAGTCACACCTGGGAAAGGCGGCAAAATTCATGAGGGCTGGCCAATTTTTAACACTGTGAGAGCTGCAGTTACTGAAACGGGAGCGAATACTTCTCTGGTATTTGTGCCACCGGCGTTCGCCGCCGATGCCATTATTGAAGCTGCTGAGGCCGGCGTCCCTTTAATTGTTTGTATTACCGAAGGGATTCCAATTCTGGACATGGTTCGAGCGATGAGTGTCGTTGATGACCAGGGCACTCGACTCATTGGTCCGAATTGTCCAGGACTGATTTCACCAGGGCAAAGCAAGGTCGGTATTATTCCAGGTCATATTTGCAGTAAGGGGAGCGTGGGAATTATCTCGAGAAGTGGAACCTTAACCTATGAAGCTATTCATCAGATAACTAGTTTAGGATTAGGACAGTCAACCTGTGTTGGGCTTGGTGGAGACCCACTGATCGGCACATCTTTTGTTGATGCGCTTGAAATGTTTCAGGATGATGCCGAAACCGAGGCTGTAGTCCTCATTGGAGAGATAGGTGGAACAGCCGAAGAAGAGGCCGCCGCTTACATTCGGACCGAATTCGACAAACCCGTCGTTGGTTTCATTGCTGGTCAAACGGCTCCGCCAGGTCGGAGAATGGGCCACGCCGGCGCTATTATCTCTGAAGGTAAAGGAACGGCCGTTGAGAAGATGGATGCATTAAGCTCATGTGGGGTTCGGGTTGTGACCAGTCCTGGTCTTATTGGGGAAGCCGTAATCGAGATGCTGGCTGGTTGAGACCGTCACCCCATGTTAGTTTTTGGCAAAAACATTTATCCAAAACTCAAAAAGCGATTCCCAAGCCGTGTTATACTAAGTAGTTAGTAAAGGCACAGCACGCTCTTGCATGATGTCTTCCGGTCCGATGATGGTCGTTAGCTTCAGGCGGGTAATTGGGAATGCAGCTGTTGCCGTTTGCATGAAGGACAAATCTGAATGTCTCTGCCTGACGCTGCGGTCGAGGATGCCGTAGCCCGAATGACCACCGGACAGGTTGTCAACGATTTAAATATACAAATCTCTACGGTAAATGGGTCAGGTAGTCAAACGGCAAACCTGCTGTTAATGCGGGCCATCTTTCAGATGGGCATACCCGTTTCCGGTAAAAACCTGTTTCCATCAAATATTGCAGGCCTTCCGACTTGGTACACGATTCGTGTCAGTAAGGACGGTTACGTTGGACGTCGACGTGACGTAGATTTCTTGGTAGCTATGAACCGAGCTACAGCTCGAGACGATATTATGGCGCTACCACCCCGCGCCGCAGTGGTCTACGACGAATCGTTAGAGCTTAGTGGATATCGCGATGACCTGAGTTTCTATCCCGTTCCATTTGACAAGCTAGTAGCTGAGGTGTGCCCAGATGCCAAGTTACGTCGGTTGGTGCGAAATGTCATTTACGATGGCGTTCTTGCGAAGATTCTTGGTGTAGATATGGCTCAGTTAGACCTGGCCTTGAATCGACAACTAGGACGGAAAGTAAAAGCCTTGGCCCTTAATCAGGATGCTCTCCACGCTGGTTTTGAGTTTGCCAATCAACATCTAACTAAGGAAGACAGGTTCAGCCTTGCACCAATGGATGCCACGCAAGGCAAAATATTAATTGATGGTAATGCTGCCGCGGCGTTGGGTGCTCTTATGGCCGGGGTGACAGTCGTATCTTGGTATCCGATCACGCCTTCGTCTTCGCTCTGTGAAACCTTGATTGAATATCTTCGGAAATATCGCATTGATGCTGAAACTGGTAAGGCGACATTTGCGGTTGTTCAGGCTGAGGATGAGGTGGCTGCCATAGGGATGGCTCTTGGTGCTGGCTGGTCTGGTGCGAGATCGATGACTTCAACATCCGGACCTGGTATTTCGCTGATGAGCGAGTTTGCCGGACTTGGATACTACGCAGAGATACCCACCGTTATATTCGATATCCAACGTGTGGGTCCGTCTACGGGCTTGCCGACGCGTACCTCGCAAGGTGACATTCTAAGTACGGCTTTGTTATCGCATGGAGATAGCAAGCATGTGCTGCTACTGCCTTCGTCTGTGAAGGAGTGCTATGTGATGGCGCAACAGGCCTTTGATATAGCAGAACGTCTTCAGACACCAGTGTTTGTTATGAGTGATCTTGATCTGGGTATGAATAATTGGATGTCCGAACCGTTTGATTATCCTGAGAAGCCGATGGATCGCGGCAAGTTGCTGGATGATGAGGTTTTAAATAAAATTGGCAAATGGGGTCGTTATAGAGATGTAGATGGGGACGGAATTCCATACCGAACGATTCCCGGTGATGGAATGCCGACATATTTTTGTCGAGGCTCAGGTCATAACGAATTTGCAGAATACAGCGAGAGTGCCGCGGACTATGAGGAGAACCTTAACCGGTTGAATCAAAAATTTGAGACGGCACGTAAGTTAGTGCCGGGATTAGTGGTCGAGCGAGTATCAGATGGTCCAATTGGTGTGATTGCGTACGGGTCGTCCCATTGGTCGACCATCGAAAGTTGTGATCAGCTAGTTAAGATGGCAGGAGTCACTGTCGAGTATGCCCGTCTGCGCGCGTATCCTTTTCATGCGGACCTTGGTGAGTTCATTGATCGCCACGAGCGCATTTATGTTATTGAGCAGAACCGGGATGCTCAGCTACTGAGCTTGATGAGAATGGAGTTGTCATCAGCGCGAGTGGTAAAGCTAAGGAGCGTATTGCATTACAGTGGTTTACCAATCGATGCTCAAACTATTACCGAATCTGTCCTTGCACAGGAAGAGTGTGACTTGGAACCGGCAGAGGAGTCTTGAATCGTGGTTGATTGCAGTTTTAGTGACTAGATTGCCGAAGTTCGCAGTCGCGTTAATTGTGAAGGGTAACAATGAGTACAACAACACCATCGCCAGGTAAAAAGAAAATCAATCGCATTGGTCTCGAGCTGCAGACATACCGCGGCGGAAAGACAACATTGTGCGCTGGTTGCGGTCACAATGCGATTTCAGAACGCATTATTGATGCATTCTTTGCCATGGGCGTGGACCCAAGCAGTGTCATTAAGTTATCCGGAATCGGATGCTCCAGTAAGAGCCCAGCATATTTTCTTGGAAGTTCACACGGCTTTAATGCAGTTCATGGGCGGATGCCTTCTGTCGGCACTGGTGCTGTGATGGCAAACAAGAAGATGATTGCTGTAGGGACTAGTGGTGATGGAGATACGGGCGCCATTGGAGTAGGGCAGTTCGTTCATATGATGCGCCGGAACTTACCGTTCATTTACATTATTGAGGATAATGGTTGTTATGGATTAACAAAGGGTCAATTTTCACCGACAGCTGACCTTGGGTCTAAACTCAAAACTGGTGTGATTAATGACCTGCCCCCTATTGATACCTGCGCTCTGGCTATAGAATTAGGGGCGACGTTTGTGGCTCGGTCGTTTTCTGGAGATAAAAAGCAGCTGTTGGCCATATTAAAGGCTGCTCTCAGCCACCGTGGAACAGCACTGATTGATGTTATTTCTCCCTGTGTTACGTTCAACGATCACGAAGGCTCGACAAAGAGCTACGCGTACGCCCGTGACCATGATGAGCCATTGGGAGAAATCAGCTTCGTTCCTTATTTTGAAGATATTGAAGTGGATTACGAACCTGGTGCCACACAGGAAGTTCTGTTACACGACGGATCAAAAATATTGCTCAAGAAACTTAATGAAAATTACAATCCAACTGATCGCCTGCAGGCGTTAAGAATCCTGCATGAGACCACCCGGCGAGATGAGTTTGCTACCGGGATCCTCTATGTGGAGCGAGACAAGGAGGATTTTATTGAACTTCTGAATCTAGTTGAAGAACCTTTGGCTTCATTGCCAGCGGACCGAGTTCGTCCACCTCGAAAAGCGTTCGAAGAGATGATGGAGAACTTACGCTGAGGTAATAACAACTACTAATCATGGAACGTACGTTAGCTATTATTAAGCCAGATGCAGTCGGCAATCGAACTGCTGGTCGCATTTTGGAGCGTATTGAAACTGCCGGATTCACGGTGCGGAAAATGCAGATGGTGACATTGTCACGTGCCGAAGCTGAGGGTTTCTACGCGGTCCACAGTGAACGACCGTTTTTTGCACATCTGACAAATTTTATGTCGTCTGGTCCAGTTCTCGTTCTAGTTCTTGAAGCACGAGGGGCAATCAAGAAATGGAGAGATTTAATGGGGGCAACTGATCCTGCTCAGGCAGCTTCAGGAACCATTCGCCGTGAATTTGGACAGTCGATTGAGCAAAATGCGACACATGGTTCCGATGGACCTGAAACAGCGATGTTCGAAATCGGCTATTTTTTCTCTGGTATAGAACTGACTGGGTATTTACGGGACTGAACTAAGGTGGGCAAGATACTTGTATTGATTGGGCTTGTTGTTACAGGTATTGGTGCTCTTATTATGATTGGCTTGCCACTTGGTCGCTTGCCGGGTGATTTAATCTTACGCCGAGGCAATTTTACTGTTTATATGCCGATTGTTTCGTCGATTGTGTTGAGTTTGATAGTAACGCTGGTGTTTGTATTTCTTCGTCGATGATGCGGTTTTGAGTCGCTATAGGTCCTTTTTAGAGAACCAAATGTTATGACTATTAAATGCGATCGCTGGATTGCGAGAATGGTTAAAGAACACGGAATGATCGAGCCATTTGTGGAGACTCAGGTCCGTAGCGGAGTCATTTCCTACGGGGTTTCATCTTATGGCTATGACATACGAGTGGCGGATGAGTTTAAGGTGTTTACTAATATAAACAACACCGTTATTGATCCAAAAGCATTCGACCCCAAGTCATTCATTGATATTACTGCTCCTGAATGTATCATTCCGCCTAATTCTTTTGCCTTAGCAAGGACGATTGAATATTTTCGTATTCCACGAAGTGTTTTAACATTGTGTCTTGGTAAGTCGACTTATGCGAGATGTGGCATCATTGTAAATGTAACGCCGTTTGAGCCAGAGTGGGAGGGGACGGCGACCCTTGAAATTTCAAATACGACGCCGCTTCCAGCCAAGATTTACGCGAACGAAGGCATTGCACAGGTTTTATTCTTTGAAAGCGACGAAATCTGCAAGACATCGTATGCCGATAAGAAGGGCAAGTATCAATCTCAACGGGAAGTGACACTACCAAAACTTTAATTTACTGTTATTGGGCTTTGACCGTGTTTTGTAGTTTGGGGTAAAATTTGATGGTGATTAAATAGTGGTTCGTCGTTCTTAAGTATCATCATGGAGAATCAGGACGAACCCCAATCAGATCAACGCGGCGAGGCTGATGAAGTCAAGTCGCCGGCAATAGCGGCGCTCGCTGTACAGTTCTTTCTCATTCCACTAATAGTCGTTGCGACTGTTGTAGGGGTGTACTTCGGTTTTCGGGTTCTGCTTAATGATAAGCGAACTCCATCGGAGTACCTCAATGATATTCGCGTTGGCGGTCGAGAGCGGCGATGGCCTGCGGCATATGAACTGTCACGTCTGATGAGTGATCCAGACATTCAATTGGAGTATCCGGAACTTGGAAGTTCATTGTTGCGGGCTTTTGAGGGCTCTGACGGTGATGATCCCCGTGTTAGGAGGTATTTGGCTTTAGCAGTTGGACGTCTGCAGAGTCCACCGCCTGAAACGTTTGTGGGGTTGGTTAATGCGCTAGATGATGCTGACAGCGAAACGCGCATTAGTGTAATTTGGGCATTAGGGTCACTTGGAGATGCATCGGTTGTTCCAGAATTGCAGCGTGTATATGGATCGGATGACGCAGGGGTGCGAAAGATGGCAGTGTATGCGCTGGGTGCCATTGATGGTGATTCGCAGATGGTGACGCTGCGGACAGCACTGAATGATGTAGCGCCTGACGTCCAATGGAATGCGGCGATTGCTCTTGCCAGGCACGGCAGTGATTATGGTCTTTCAGTGCTACGGCGAATGCTAGATCGGGAATATGTCAAACAGATCGTTGATCCAGAAACAGGGACTGGGACTAACATTGATCCGGTGGCTGAGGTTATGATTAGTGGACTTCAGGCAGTCACCATGCTTGAGGCGGAATCATTACAAGAGACCGTTGTTGAGTTGAGTCAAACTGACCAGAGTATGCAGGTGCGTCAGGCAGCGTTGGAAGCGCTCGATGTGCTGAGGCGGGAAAGTTAAACGGTTGAGTAGTTAAACTTTTATTTCTTTAAACACAGAGAACAGAGTCATGGTCGACGATTTAAAACCTTCAGCTCCAGATAATGCGACTGGTGGTGAGGCAGTGAAACCAGCAGAAGGCGTCAATTTGTCCGGAAAGACAACTACGGCGGCAATAAAGAAGCCGGTTGCAAGAAAGAAGAAGGTTGCCGACGACACTTCCCCTCTGTTTTCTCGACGGTCATGGTTGGTGGTAGCTTGGGGTTCGTTTAGCGCGGCTTCGGCGGCCTTGTTAGCGGCCACTGGTCGGTTTATGTTCCCGAATGTGTTGAAGGAGCCACCTCAACAGTTCAAGATTGGGTTTCCTGACGAATATGTCCCGGGTGTTGATGAACGCTGGAAAGATCGTTTTGGTGTTTGGATTGTGCGTACTCCTAATGATGTCGTGCAGGAAGCTAGCGGATTTTACGCTTTACTCGTGACTTGCACTCATCTCGGTTGCACACCAAATTGGCTCTCGGCGGAATTAAAGTTTAAATGCCCTTGCCATGGGAGTGGTTTCAGGCCTACTGGAATCAATTT
>Ga0310124_10000638_pt1 | contig 24324 bp, 15 predicted proteins | sample CB11b_AW_Bot5_MG_FD_203507 | JGI IMG/M metagenome (GOLD analysis project Ga0310124, IMG submission 203507) | Marine microbial communities from Western Arctic Ocean, Canada - CB11b_AW_Bot5 | ecosystem: Environmental > Aquatic > Marine > Oceanic | place: Canada: Western Arctic Ocean | collected...
AGTGCCCCTACGTCGAGGCCCACCGCCCCACCCCCGACGGCCGCGTGGCCCATCTCCACGGAGATGTCGTACAGTCCACCAGGATGTCTCCCGCGCACATGGAGCGGGATCCCATCCCCCCCGACCGATACGTCGAAAGGCTCGTCACCGACGAGCCCCTCGCCTGCTAAGTACGCAGCTAGGATCCTGAGGCCGTTTCCGCTACGCTCGAACTCCCCTCCGTCCGGATTGAACATTCGAAGCGAGAACGGATCTCTGCCCCGGCCCTCGAGTAGCACGATCCCGTCACTTCCAGGGCCACGCCACCGGTCACAGATCGCGACGATCGCATCCGTTCCGAGAGCCCATTCGTCCCCCGACTCGAAGACGAGGTAGTCGTTCCCGAGCCCATGCCCCTTGAAGAACGTGGCACTCACGTTTCCGGATCCGTCCGTAGATGTCATAATCCCTTCCCAAAGCTGGTGGCCAACGGACCGGGGCGAGGCGCCCCCGTCGAACGGTACTTCAGTCCCCAGAACAGGCTAGGAATTCCGAGGCGACCGCGCTAGTTTTTTGAACACGTTGGATCGGGGTGATTTGCGGCGTATTGCGGCCCGACACAAACCGCTAAAAAGCCAGGCCTCGTCGTTGTAAGCTTTGCAACGAGGTCTTGTAGTTTCGGATCACCCTCCGTGCATCACCTCAGGAGGTGAGAGACGAAACCCATGGGCAAACCTCTCGGAACCCCCCACCGCATCCATACCCTCCACGACGCCATGTCGACGAGGATTCTGGTTCTCGATGGCGCGATGGGGACCATGATTCAGGGCTATGGGTTCGCGGAAGAAGACTTCCGTGGGGATGTGTACCCGGACCATCCGGTTCCCCTCCAGGGGGCCAACGACCTCCTCTCCATCACACAGCCCGAGACGATCTACGAGATCCACCGCGCGTACCTCGACGCCGGCTCCGACATCATCGAAACCAACACGTTCAACGCTCAGGCCATCTCGTTGGCCGACTATGAGCTGGAGCATGAAGCACATCGGCTCAATGTGGCGGCCGCCCTGCTGGCCCGGCGTGCAGCGGATGAGGCCACCGCAAGGACGCCTGAGAAACCGCGATTCGTGTGTGGCAGCATCGGTCCGACCAACCGGACCGCATCTATCTCCCCTGACGTGGACGACCCTGCAGCGCGGAACGTGACCTTCGACGAGCTGGCTAAGGCGTATCGAGATCAGGCGCATGGCCTTCTCGAAGGAGGGGCTGATCTCCTGATGGTCGAAACGATCTTCGACACGTTGAACGCCAAAGCCGCGCTCTTCGCAATCCTCGGTCTATTCGAGGAGCGTGGTGCCTCGGTGCCCTTGATGGTCTCCGGCACGATTGCCGACAACAGCGGCCGAACCCTGAGCGGCCAGACCACCGAGGCCTTTTACAACTCGATCCGACATGCCGAACTCTTTTCGGTGGGGCTCAACTGTGCCCTCGGGGCCGAGCAGCTCCGGCCCTACCTGGAAGAGATGGCCGGAATCGCGGAGATGCCCGTCAGTTGTCATCCGAACGCCGGCCTTCCCAACGCGTTCGGCGAGTATGATGAGGCTCCCGACGTCACGTCGAGCATCATTCGGGAATTCGCCGAAGCCGGCTTCGTGAACATCGTGGGTGGCTGTTGCGGCACCGTGCCCGCCCATATCGAGGCCATCGCGGACGCAGTGGCCGGCCTCCCACCGCGAACGGTCCCCACCCGGGAGCCGCGTTGCAGGCTGAGTGGCCTGGAGCCCTTCACGATCGGACCGGACTCCCTCTTCGCGAATATCGGGGAGCGGACGAACGTCACCGGCTCGAAGAGGTTTCGGGAACTCATCACCGAAGGGGCCTACGAACCCGCCGTCGAAGTGGCGCGCCAGCAGGTGGCCAGCGGAGCGCAGATGCTCGACGTGAATATGGACGAGGGTTTGTTGGATTCCGTCGAGGCCATGACCACGTTCCTCAACCTCCTCGGCTCGGAGCCCGAGGTGAGTCGGATACCGTTCGTGATCGACTCGTCACGCTGGGAAGTACTCGAAGCGGGACTCAAGTGCGTGCAAGGGAAGGCCGTCGTCAACTCGATCAGTCTGAAAGAAGGAGAGGACGAATTCGTTAGGATGGCCCGTCTGGCCCGGCGTTACGGAGCCGCCGTGATCGTCATGGCCTTCGACGAGAAAGGACAGGCCGACACCGTCGAGCGGAAGGTGGCCATCTCGGAGAGAGCTGCGCGAGTCTTGAAGGAGAAAGTGGGCTTCCCACTCGAGGACGTGATCTTCGACCCTAACATCTTCGCCGTCGGAACCGGGATCGAGGAACACAACGAGTATGCGCTGGCCTTCATCGACGCGACGCGTCAGATCAAGGAACGAATCCCCGACGTGCACGTGAGCGGCGGACTGAGCAATGTCTCGTTCGCCTTCCGTGGAAGCCCTCGAGTCCGCGAAACTATGCATTCGGCTTTCCTCTACCATGCCATCCGCGCGGGCCTGGACATGGCGATCGTCAGTGCAGGTGCGCTCCCGGTTTACGACGACGTACCGGCTGCCCTCCTGGAGGCCGTCGAGGACGTCCTGTTCAATCGGCGAGCCGACGCGACGGAGCGTCTGACCGCGCTGGCCCAGCAATACAGTGGCGCCGGGACCGAGGTCGTCCAGAGTCAGGAGTGGAGATCGGACCCGGTCGAGAACCGCCTGAGCTACGCGCTCGTTCACGGCATCGTCGAGCACATCGAAGAGGATACCGAAGAGGCACGCCTTCAGTTACCGCGGGCACTCGAAGTGATCGAGGGTCCCCTGATGGCCGGCATGAACGAGGTCGGAGATCTCTTCGGTGCCGGAAAAATGTTCCTTCCGCAGGTCGTGAAAAGCGCCAGGGTCATGAAGAAGGCCGTTGCCTACCTCGAGCCGTTTCTCGAGGCCGAAAAAAAGGGCGACGGGGGTACGCCCAGCTCCGCGGGCAAGGTGCTCATGGCGACGGTCAAGGGGGACGTGCACGACATCGGCAAGAATATCGTCTCGGTGGTGCTGCAGTGTAGCGGGTACGAGATCATCGACCTGGGGGTGATGGTGCCAGCGGAAAAGATTCTGCACGAGGCCAGGGAACATGAGGTCGACGTGGTGGGACTGAGTGGACTCATCACACCCTCCCTGGAGCAGATGGTCCATGTGGCCTCCGAGATGGAGCGGCTCGACTTCGAGCTGCCGCTGCTGATCGGGGGAGCCACCACGTCTCGCCGCCACACGGCCGTCAAGATCGATGACAAGTATCACGGCCCGACGGTCCACGTCACGGATGCGTCGCGCTGCGTCCCGGTGCTGCGCGCACTGCTGGACGCGGACAAGAAGGACGAATTCCTGAGAGCTGTCGACGCGGACCACCAAAAAGAAAGGGAGGCGCACGCCGCTCGCACATCGAAATCTCGGCTCATCAGACTGGCCGCCGCCCGCAAGAATCGCATCCAATTGGACTGGGCAGTGCACGCTCCAGTGCCACCCGAAGAGCCCGGAATCCACGTCTTCGACGACTATCCGCTCGCCGAGCTCGTGGACTACATCGATTGGACACCTTTTTTTCAGGCGTGGGAGATCAGGGGCCGTTTTCCCGATCTCCTAGCCGACGACAGCACAGGGGAGCAGGCCCGGATTCTCCACACCGACGCGCTGGCCCTTCTCGATCGCATCGAATCCGAGAAGCTCCTCAGCGCGCGCGCCGTAGTGGGGTTGTTTCCGGCCGGGAGCGTGGGGGACGACATCGAAGTCATGGTCCGTGAGGACGAACGGATTACAGTCCACGGCCTACGCCAACAGTTCGACAAGCGAAACGGTCGGCCCAACCTGTGCCTGGCGGACTTCGTCGCACCCCTGGACTCCGATCTTCGTGACCACCTGGGCGCTTTTGTCGTCACGGCCGGCCTGGGTCTGGAGGAGCTGTGCAATTCGTTCGAGGCAGACGACGACGATTACGCTAGCATCATGGCCAAGGCTTTGGCCGACCGCCTCGCTGAAGCGCTCGCCGAACGCATGCACGAGAGGGTCCGCACGACGCTCTGGGGACACGCACTGGACGAGCGTCTCTCAAGTAAGGATTTGATCGCGGAGCGTTACCCCGGAATTCGCCCCGCACCGGGTTATCCGGCGTGCCCCGATCATACGGAGAAGGAGACGCTCTTCCGGATACTGGACGCGGAGCAGGCGACCGGAGTAAGACTCACCGAGAGCTTCGCGATGCTTCCCGCCGCGTCCGTCGCCGGCTGGTATTTCGCCCACCCCGAGGCGCAGTATTTCGGAGTCGGTCGCATCGGCCGGGATCAGGTTGCCGACTACGCGGGCCGGAAGGCCGTGTCGGTGGAAGAGGTCGAACGCTGGCTCCAGCCCAGCCTGGGATACGATCCCGACGCGGAGGCGAAATGACGGCGCCGGACTCCGCCCCGGAGTCGCTTCCGGAGTTGATCAGGGATGGAGACGTCCACGTGATGGACGGCGCCATGGGAACGGAGCTCTACTCCCACGGGGTCTTCGTCAACGTGTCGTACGATGGGCTCAATCTCGACACGCCCGAGATCGTCGAAAGCATCCATCGGGACTACGTGAACGCTGGAGCCGAGATCATCGAGACGAACACCTTCGGTGCCAACCCGGTGAAGCTCTCGAGCCACGGCCTCGCCGACAGGACGGAAGAGATCAACGAGCGCGCGGTCGACTTGGCTCGCCGGGCGACCGGAGGAAGGGCGGCCGTGGTCGGTGCCATCGGACCCCTAGGCGTCCGAATCGAACCGCTCGGCCCGACGTCTCGGGAGGAAGCGCAACAATACTACGGTCGTCAGATCGCTGGACTACTCCTAGGAGGCGTGGACGGATTCGTCCTGGAGACGTTCAGTGACCTCAACGAGCTCGAACAGGCCTTCAGAGCCGTGCGGGACCGATCCGACGCGCCCGTATTTTGCCAGATCACGGTGGGGGAAGACGGGCATACCGCATACGGCACGTCTCCGGAGGATGCCGCGACCCAGATGGACGGCTGGGGGGCGGATGTCATCGGCCTCAACTGCTCCGTAGGGCCCGCCGTGATGTTGGACGCCGTGGAAAGGATGGCTCGCGTCACGGACCGACCGCTATGCGCGCAGCCCAATGCGGGCCTTCCCAGGGCTGTGGGTGACCGGAAGATCTACATGGCGAGTCCGGAGTATATGGCACAGTACGCGCAACGGATGATCGAGGCGGGAGCTCGATTCGTGGGTGGCTGCTGTGGAACTAGCCCCGAGCACATCCGCGAGACGCGCGCCTTGGTTCGTGGCCTGCGCCCTGCCACTCGAGTGCACGTCGGAGCTGATCTAGACTCGGACCAGGTCCCCGTGCAGCCCGAGGTGCCGCTCGGCGAACGGTCGTCGTGGGGACGGAAGTTGGCGGAGGGTTCATTCGTTGTGAGCCTCGAGATCACGCCCCCAAAGGGCTGGGAGCTCGATGAGATGTTCGGGCAGTGCCGCCGCATTCAGGAAGCCGGCGCGGACTCGGTCAACGTTCTCGACAGCCCCCACGCGCCAGGCCGAATGAGTGGCCTGCCCGCCGCCTTGCTCATAGAGCGGGAAATCGGGATCGAAACGATCGTGCACTATCCTTGCCGAGACCGAAACATGCCCCGGATGATCAGCGATCTGTTGGGGGCAGCGGGCGGAGGGGTTCGCAACCTCCTGCTCGTGACTGGACGACCGCCGGCCCACCGGCCCTTTCCGGATGCCAACCCGCCACTCGACATCGATTCGATCGGGCTCACCAACATCGTCCGGGGGCTGAACCAGGGCGTCGATCCGGGTGGCAACACGATCGGTAGTGTTACCCGTTTTGTCATTGGGGTCCGGGTGAACCAGATAGCGGCCGAGCGAGAGAGGGAGCTCAGCCGCTTGACCTGGAAGGTGGGCGCCGGAGCCCAGTTCGTCGTGACGCAGCCGGTGTTCGCTCCCGAGCGTCTCGAGGCGTTCCAGGCGCAGACGTCTGAGCTGTCCGTCCCCCTCGTGGCCGGCTTACGACCCCTGACCTCGCTCCGGGAAGCTGAGTTCCTTCACAACGAGGTGCCCGGCATCTACCTCCCCGACACGGTACTCTCCCGGATGGCCGAAGCCACGGCGTCCGGCCCAAGCGCAGCGAAAGAGGAGGGCGTACGCATCGCCTTGGAGACCTTCGAGGCGATTCGTGATTCGGTTCAAGGCGTCCACATCAACGTGCCTCCCGAGAATCTCGAAGGAGCGCTCGAGATCCTAGCGGAGGTTCGAGGCACTCACGGCGACGGGGGATGAGACCGACGACCCCCGACTCAGAGGACTCGACCCGCAAGCACCCGGTCGAGGTGGTCCTGCACCCGACGGTGCCCAAAGTTGCTCAGGTACAACTTCTCTACGCCAGCTGACCGAAGAGCATCGAGAGTCCGGCCCAAGACCTCCTCAGGGGTGGCCCCCGATTCGAATTCTCGCGTCAATTGCTCCGCCGGTACCGGAAAGAACTCGCTCAGCCTCTCAAGCGTCCGCGGGTGGGCGCTTCGGTAATAGAAGACACCGAAAATTCCCGGTGTAGTCACGTTGTGCCGAGCGCATTCCTCCAAAAAAGCGTCGATGCGGTCCATACTGTGGTGAGACACGACCTGGGTCAGAAAGAAGTCGGCTGAGAAGTCGTCGGCCGTCAGGTACTGGACCTGTTGGCCGATGTCACGGTGAGGGTTGCTCCACCCACCCAAAGCGAGCTGCGGGTGTCGTTCCCGGATCCTCGCACGAAGGATGTTGGCGTGTGGAACGCAACGGGTCGGACCCACCGACGTATCACCACCCAGTACGGTCAGCGCCTCGAAGCCGAGCGATTGGGCGCGATCCGCGTACATCAGACAGTATTCCAGGGTGTGCTTGCAGGTGAGGAAGGGAACGAGCCGGGACAGAGGCACTTCGGACCCCACGTTGGAGGAGAGGTGGGTCAGATTCTCCTCCTCGCGCGATCCGACGGCATCGTCCGTGAGAAAGACGAAGACGTCTCGGAGAGCCAGGTTCCGAATGGAGTGGTTGAGGTCGATCCAGGTGTTCATCCCTTCGGCAGCCGTAAGTCCACTCCGCGGAGGGCGAAGCTCGACGGTGACCATGGGCCCGGGCCGTAGCAAACGCTCCAGGAGACCCGAGTCCGACGGACTCTGCGGCACATCGGGCGCGCCGACGTCGGACGTCATTCGTCGCTCCCGACAAGAGCCTCGATCCCGTCCACGCTCACAGGCAAGCGCTCCGTGATCACCTCGTGCCCGTCGGAGGTTACGACGACATCGTCTTCGATGCGGACTCCGATGCCCGAATACGGCGTCTCCTGGGGGAGAGACTGAGGAAAATACAGGCCCGGCTCCACCGTCATGACCATGCCGGGCTCCAGGGCAAGGGACCCGTCACCGGAGCGGTAGTCTCCCACGTCGTGCACGTCGAGCCCGAGCCAGTGCGAAGTCTGATGTGGGAAGAACGGCTCATAGCTTTCATCGGCGATCGCGCCCTCACGACTCCCGCGGAGCACGTCCAAGCTTAGCAATCCTTCGACGAGCGCGTCCCGTGCCGCATCGTGAACCGACTCGACGGTCGCGCCCGGACGAACGGCCGTTATCGCACCTTGGTGGGCCGCCAGCACTACCTCGTAGACCGCGCGCTGCTCATCGCTGAACCGGCCGGCCGCCGGGAACGTCCTCGTGACGTCGGCCGCATAGAGATTCAACTCGGCTCCGGCATCCACGAGCACGAGGTCAGGTTTGCAGATGACGCGGGCATTGTCGCGATAGTGCAGGACACACGCATTGAGACCGGATCCGACGATCGTCGGGAAGGCCGGTCCCGTGGCTCCTCTACGACGGAACGCCCCCTCGATGGCGGCCTCGAGCTGCCACTCCCCTGCCCCGACTCGGACCCCAGCAAGCATCTCGACGAAGGCGTCGACGGTGATGTCCGCCGCCCGGCGCATCGTTTGTAACTCCTCCGGACTCTTGAGCAACCTCATCCCATCGAGCACCCGTCCGGGATCGACGACGCTATATGGACCTACGCTCTTTCGTGTTCCCCGTAGCCGGGCCGTCTGCAGAGCGGCGACGACCAAGCGTTCGAGCTCGGTCTCACCCCCAAGGCGGAAGTAGACGTTGTCCGCCCCGGCCAGAAGTTCAGGCAACTTTTCAGGAAGTGTCTCGACGCTGTAGGCGGCATCCGCTCCGAACACTTGCGCGGCGTCTTCCGGACCGAACCGCTCGCCACTCCACCGTTCTTCCTTGGCATCACGCGAGCGGACGAAAAGAACGAAATCACCCCCTTCGCCACCGGCTCGCAGCACGGCCACGGCACCCGGATCGACCACGCCGGTCAGATAGAACAGTTCACTGTCAGCTCTATACGTCGTCTCGGTATCGCGCGACCGGAACGAAAGAGGCGCGGAGGGAAGCACCAGGACGGAGCCCTGGAGCGCCGCCAAGGCACGTTCTCTGCGGAGTGCGAACGTCTCCGGCGAAAAGCCCATCGATCCCGAACCGTCTGTCACGTACTCCCCCTGTTAGAAGCCACCGCCATCCGTGAACGCGGGGTCCCGCTCGATAAGCCAGTACTGGAACCAACTGCGCAGGCGCTCCATACGGTCCACCAAGAGCCATGGCTCTCCAGTGCGTGACAATCCGTGAGAGGACCGCGGATAGCGAACCATCTCAACCGCGACGCCCAGACTCTTCAAAGCCATGAACCACTGTTCACCGTCGCCGATCGGAGTTCGGTAGTCGTTCTCACTGTGGATGATGAGCGTCGGGGCCGTCACGTTTTCTACGTATGAAATCGGCGACAGCCGACGGTACAGGTCACGACGCTTCCACGGCGCACCGTAGAACTCGAAGTTGGTGAGCGCCTGAGCGTCGGACGACCCCCACCAACTCTCCCAGTTGGCGATGGAGCGGGACGTCACCGCGGCCTGGAATCGGTCCGATGTGGCGGTGAGCCAGTTCGTCATAAAGCCACCATAGCTGCCCCCCGAAACACCCAATCTCGCGCTGTCCGCGTCTGGATATTGGGCCAGAGCAGCGTCCACTCCCTTCAGGAAATCCTCGCTGTCCATTATCCCCCACTGACCCCGGGTCGCATACTTGAACTCGTGGCCATAGCCGCTCGAACCGCGCGGATTGGAGTAGAGCACGAAGAATCCGGCGGCGGAAAGTGCATGAAACGTCGGGAAAAAAGTGTTTCCGTACGCGCTGTGGGGTCCGCCGTGGATCTTTAGGATCAACGGGTACTTCCGTCCCGGCGTGTAGTTGACCGGCTGGATCACCCATCCTTCGATCTGCACGCTGTCACCGACGGTCCAGGTCAACCGCTCCGGGGCCACGAGTGTGATCGCGTCCAACCATCCATCGTTGAAAGACGTTGTGCGAGACTCACCGGTACCGTCGCCCCGAGCCACATACAACTCGGTGGGAGACACGGCATCGGTCGCCGCATACGCCATGATGTGCCCACGCTCAGAGAGAGAAATACTGGTGAGGCGGCGCTCGCCCCGAGTCACGGGGAGAACACGCCCCCCACCGGCAGGCACACGGAAAAGGTGGCGATCGCCCCCCACCGCCGCTGAAAAGAGAACGCCTGTTCCATCGGCGGTCCATTCGGGAGGACCCGGATCGAGATCCCAACTCTCGGTCAGATTGACGGGAGCTCCCGAGAATCGGCCATCGGTCCCGATATCCACGACCATCAGATCCAACTGCTCTCCACGAGCGGCGTTGGAGAGGAAGGCGAGTCGCCCACCGTCGGGAGACGCGGCCGGTGACGTTTCGGAGCCGGGGTTGGTCGTCAGGCTCCTCGCAAACCCATCGTTGACCCGTACCGTCCAGATGTCGCGCGTCAGCTGGTCGTTGGACTCGTCGTTCTGACTCTCATCACCTGTGAAGAACAGGGAGCGTCCATCCGGCGCCCACCCCACGTCGGATTTGTCGAACGGAAGGTTGGTGAGGCGCCTCGGCCTGCCACCGTCAGAGGACACTAGATAGAGATGGGTGACATCTTCGACGGAGAAGTGCGGGCGAAGAACTAGCTCGCCATCCTGTTTATAGCGGGTAGAGGTCACGACCCGCCCGTCGAACCGCTGGCGGTCCAGCGTGCCCGTGAGAGCGTCCGGAGCAATCCAACCCTCTCGCTCACCCGCCGTCGACCCCTCTGGTCGGGCGAGGTAGACGATCCACTCGCCGTCCGACGACCAGATGGGTTCCCCACGCACCCCCTCGATATGGAACGCCTCACCACCGCGGCCCGCGACGCGAACGAACCAGGTGGAATTTTCATCCTCGCCCCGCTTGGACGTGAAGGAAAGCAATGAGCCGTCAGGTGACCAGCGTGGTGAGCGGGAATCGCCGGTGGGATCGGTGAACCGGTACGGTTCACCGTCGGGCCGCCCATTCAGTAGCTCCTGCATCCAGACTTCGCGCCGGGGCCGGTTGTCTTCCTCGAGGATTCTCGTCAGGGTGAATGCCACCCGATTGCCGTCCGGGGAAACCGCGACATCCGCTACCGTAATCATGTCGTAGTAATCGGTCGGCTCGAAGCCTCGCCCCTGGCCCGCGACGAAAACGGGAACCAAAATCATCGGCACCCAGAGTCCACCGAGTAGCCCCAACACTCTCTCCAATCTCACCGTCACTGTCGCCTCCATCTCCTTGGGGTGACACCGTCCCAACCGCAACGCGATCGCGAGCGGGCCGATCCATCCCGGGGCACGCCTCACCATACCGGTGATTCTACTCAGGTCGGCGAGCCGCCTCAAGAACCGAGATCGCTCGACGCCTTCCCCTCACTTGCTCCACCGATCGTGCAACCCGTGCAAATCCGATGCCATGATTCACGGATCACGGTCTCGACAACGGGATACGTAGGTGAAATCATCCGGACGTGAGAGCATATTGATACGGTAATGACCCGTCTCGATCCCCTAGGGATACCATCATGACCTTTTGCGGCATCGTTACGCTCCGATTTCGGGCTCTGTCCCAACTGGGTCTACTCCTCGTCGCTCTCGGGGTTCACCCGACCACGGCTCGATCCCAGGCGATCTTGGGAACCCTGGTCGAGGCCGAAACCGGAGCAGGCATCGAAGGAGCCGCGGTCATACTCCTGGATGAATCGGGAGATCAACTCTCCTGGAGGCTCACCGATACCGCCGGGCGTTTCAACTTTCAGATCGACCGTGGCGGACGGTTCCGACTGAGAGCCGACCGAATCGGCCACGCCAGCGTTGTGACGGACCTCATCACCCTCGACGGAGTCTCGAACTCCGTGCAGCGGATCGAGGCCCCGGTGGAGGCGATCCTGCTGTCAGGTATCGAGGTGGAGGGCGGTCGCCGCTGCGAAGTGCGCCCCGAGGACGGCGTCGGCACGGCGAGAGTTTGGGAAGAGGCTCGCAAGGCGCTCGAGGCCGCGTCGCAGACGCTGCGAGGGGGAGCCTACCGCTACGTCATTCGACGCTACGAGCGAGAGCTCGACGCGACTGGACGTCGAGTCCAGTCGGAGGAGAGTCGCATTCTGCGGAGGGTCACACGCAGGCCGTTCGTGAGCCTGGACGTCGACGACCTCCTGAGCCAGGGCTTCGTTCGCAGCGACGATGATGGCAGCGTCTACTACTACGCGCCCGACGCCGACGTCCTTCTCTCGGATCCCTTTCTCGATACGCACTGCATGCGCCTCACCGAGGGGAGGGACGAGAGTGAGGGGATGCTCGGCCTCGCGTTCGAGCCTCTCGAGGATCGCGGCGTAGCGGAGATCAGCGGAGTGCTTTGGCTGAACCCAAACGATGGTCGCCTTCAGTGGCTGGACTATACGTACGAGTACCTGGACGTCCCGGACGCTGACAGGCTGGGGGGCCGCGTGCAATTCGAGGGTCTGCCCAACGGAGCATGGATCGTTCTCAACTGGTCCATCCGGATGCCGATTCTGACCGCGACCATCCTGGATGGAGGCCGACAACGGACGACGCTCGTCGCGATCCGGGAGGAGGGGGGCCAGGTGGTCCGCATCAATGACCGGCAGGGAGAGCGGGTACTCGACTCGAGAACCGGAACCATCGAAGGCGTCGTATTGGACTCTCTGGGCATTAAGCCGGTCGAGGGGGCCGTGGTCACTCTAGACGGCCCTGTGCAGGTCGAGACCGACACGGACGGGCGGTTCCGCTTCAGCTTTCTCGCACAAGGCAGATACGGCGTGAGGGTATCGAACACGGCTCTGGACACGCTCGGTCTTACGCCCGAGACGGTGTACGCCGACGTGATTCCGGGAAAGATCTCGTCGGTGCGACTGCAGTCGTACGGTCTCCTTGCCTTTCTCCTCCCACTCTGCGACCAACCGGAGCTCCCCGAGGACAAGGGTGTTCTCGTCGGTTACGTTCATGACACCGCGGGTAATCCGGCGGTCGGTGCGGGTCTCAGCATCACCTGGCGGGAGGTCACCCGCCTTGCGCCCGGGAGCTTCGTCCCACCGCGGGTGGTCAATACAATGTATTGGCGGTCCAACATGACCGTAGAGCGAGAGGATGGGCTCTATTGGGCTTGCGGCCCCCTAGGCACGGCGGTCGAAGTCATCGCGACTTGGAACGAGGTCGAATCGGAGCCTATTCTCTTGCGCTTTCCCGAGGTGGCGACCGTCCTCCGCCAAGATGTAATCACACCGTAAGTGGCCAACCAGTATGGTACACCGATGACGTTCCCCAGACAGGGGACCGGCAGCTTCAGCAACTCTGGCGTGAGCTGTTTCGGTGCCGGTCTAAAGCCTCACTGGAACGTGGCGGTCATTCCTACCGAAAACGCTCGCCTCGGACCCGGCTCGAAGTATCGACCCGCCGACAGTGGTGCTCCGGGCGCGACGAAGGCGTTGACGGCGATGGCGGCTGCGTAAACGGAGTTGAAAATGTTCGTAACGCTGACGAAGGGCGCCACCTCGATGTTGCCGAGACGTTGGCCGGAGAAACCAGTCCGCGCGTCCCAAAGCGTGTAGTCCTCTGCCGCCGTCTGGGAGCCGTTGGCGTCGTTCGTGAGGATCCTTCCCACGTAGTCGCCGCGGACCTCACCGAACCACGAGCCTCGGCTCACGCGCACCAGTCCCTCGAAACGATGCTTGGCAACACCGGGGACGGAATTGCCGTCGAACACGTTGCCGTCCACGACGAATCCATCGAATTTGGCATCCACCAACGTGTAGGAGAGTCGCCCGAACACACCTTTCGGAAGCACCGCCTGCACCGAGGCCTCGAGCCCCTTGTACGTCGATTCCCCAGCGTTCCTGAAGAAGGTGCGGCCGGCCTGCGTCGAGTCCTCAAACGGGACCAGCTCGTCCTTGAGCTTGGTAAGGAACGCGCTCATTTCATAGCTGAAGCGGTTGCTCGATTGACCGCGCATTCCGATCTCTCCGGTGTTGCCGGTCTGCGGATCGAGATCGGGGTTGAAGCCACCGGTTCCATCGATCGTGTTGCCCAATTCCGTTGTCGTGGGCGTTGCTAGCGAAGTCGCGAAGTTTCCGAAGACGGACAGTCTCGGGCTTGCCTGGACAACGAGGCCCACGGTCGGGCTCAATGCGTCCATGACCCGGTCCCCGGACAAATCACCCAACCGATCCTCGACCCCGAAGTCGAATCGGTTGTAACGCAGTGCTCCCACCGCCGAAACGTACTCACCGAGCGAGGTGCTAGCTTGGAGGAACCCACCTGCGGCCGTGACGGTCTCGAATTGGTCCTTTTGCAGGGCACCACGCACACCCCCGGAGTTGGCACTCTCCACTCGGTCGTCGCGTTGGAAATCGAGGTCGAAACCAGCCGCCCACGTGACCCGATCCGAATCGCTACCGCCGGATACCATGGCACGGGTGCCGAAGGCGTTCCGCGAGAGGTCGATGATCCTGGGCGGGATGGGATTATCCATCCTCCGAAAGAGCCCCCATCCCACGAATTCTGCGTTGAGGTTTCCGATCGGCCCCGTCCAGGTCGCCCCCAACTGCCCCTGATGCAGATCCTTCCGTGCGTTCCTAGCGATGTTGCCAAATCCGCCGCCGCGCGCGTCAAGTGAGCTGTCCGCGTATATGGCGTCGCGAGTCAGCCCGCCAGCGCTTTCCGAAGCCAGATCGAAGAAATTGGCTGTGAGGACGAGCCGTCCTCCGTTCGCTTCAATGCCAACCTGGCCGTTTATGTTTAGGCGCGTGGCTAGCCCGTACAGGCTGCTGTCGGCGTTTTCGGAGCGTACCGCGCTGATATCGGCGGCGTCCCCCACGGTCCGAAACCCGTCGTATGTCAAATGCGAAACATTCAGGAGGTATGACGTTCGCCCCGTCGTACCGGCCGTCGTACTCTGAAAGCGCATGAGCCCGTTGTCGCCGAAGACGGCTGTGGCTTCCTCGCGGACCGGTACCTCGGGCGCCGCCTTGGTCTGAAAGCTCAGCACGCCACCCCCACCATTACCGTACATGGCCGCGGACGGCCCACGCATGATTTCGGCGCGCCCGAGCGCCCCGATGTCGAGATGATCCAGGGTCGATTGGCCGTCTGCCATGGTCGCCGGAATGCCGTCCACGAAGATCTTGATGCCACGGGCGCCGAATTGGGATCGGGCGCCGAAACCCCGGATGGAGATGCGCTCACCCACGGAGTAGTTGTACCGGTTCTGAATCTGGACTCCGGGGATTCCTTGAAGCGCTTCGTCGAGGGAGAAGCCGGTGTTGCCGAGCTGCAGGGCCCGCCCGCTTTGCACTGAGACGGCGTAGGGCGCACGGCCCAATCCGTCGGTGGCACGGAGGACGGTAACCGTGATGGAGTCCATGGGAATGACCGAATCGAGCGGCTCTTGCGCCGCGATTTCGGGCGTCCACGGTTGCAGCATCGCGATGGCCATCAGGACGGTCACGACCCGATGGGCCACGCACATGCGGACCGGTATCGCGAACATTGATCTGCCTCTCATCCCGTCATCTCTTTCTGTTTCAGAAGTTCCGAGCTTGCTGAAGAAGCCGTCACCTACGACAGAGCCACACACTACTTCGGCGTGGCCGAAGGGAACAGAGGGCAGAACCGAATCCGCTTGACGGGCCTCGTCCCTTGAGGAACCCTCGGGCGGGGCCGGGAAGGTCCATCGTCGTGGGCCTAGGCGCCGCCCTCTAGCGTCGGCCCGGAGAGTGCTCGACAGTATTCTGGGTCGCCAACGACCGCCAGGGCGTTACGGACCGCCCGCTCGCCGTCTGCGTCCGAAGGACGGCTGCGAGCGATACCGTGCACGACCATGACGGACGAGCCTCCCCCGTCCAAGTTGAGCGCCTCGGTGGCGCCTAAGGACTCGAAGGTGCCTGTGACTTCTTCGAGGGTCATCCCTGAGGAGTAGGCACCCTGCCGGCCGTCCACGACCATGAGCCAGAGCGTCTGCCCAGCCGGGTCGTACGCCACGGCCGTGCGTGGGTGTCTAACCGACGCAAAGTCCTGACTGCGGTCCAAGGCGAGTCCCAATACGGGACGCCCGCCATCCAAGAGTTCCGGGAAGCCACCCACCACCTGAGTTTGGCCGACCTTTTCCCTGGGAATCCACGACCCCGCGGACAACCCCCCATCGTCGCCCAATTCGGCCGTGCCGATCCACGGATCCGTACCGGGTTGCCAAGCAAAGGCAGGGCGCGAGCGGGACCAAAGAAGGCGACCGACAGCCACCTCAGGTCCGACCGGCCTCCCCTCGGGCGTGAAAAAGTCGCCGTTCACGGCCGCGACGACCAACGGGCCCGCCTCACGAACGAGGTTGGTGACCGTGGAAAGACCGGGCCCACCCGGATCGGCTAGACCCGCCGGCAGGACCTCGACGCCCAGGTCGCAACGCCTCAGATCAAGCCGAAGCATATGGATCGCCCAGGGGCCCTTCGGCGACCATAAGTAGTGGTAGGACAACCCCTCGCGAACGAATCGAACTCGGACGGAATCCGGCTCCAGACGCGCGAGAAACGCCTTGGGAAGTGATCCACTCAGGCGGGATGGCACATCAGGGGGCATACAGGACACCCCGACAACGAGCGCGGCAAGGCCCGCGAGAGCCCTGGCACACCGCCCACCCCACAGAGAATTTTCGCGACGGCCCATGGTCAATCCGTTCGGCCCGAGTAAAGGGAGCACGGCCAGTTCGCCAATCATAGCAGAGCGAGATGGATAGGATAGACCCCGGTCATGCATTCCTCTATACTCGGGCGCCATGAACGCCCGCCGCACTAGAGAACCCTCCACCGATCGAGAGTCCCACCAGGGCTCCTACCGGGGCTGCCCCGGAGGCCATCGCCGACGACTCCAGATAGGCCTGCTATGGATCGGCCTTTTGTTCGCATTTCCTGGATCCGCCTCGCCGCAGTCGTCGACCGACGGTGAAGGCATGCGCTTTCGGTTTGGGGTCACTGCAGGCGGTATCGGTCTCGTAGGATTGTCCTTCGAGTTTCGGTGGGGCAACCAGAGCGTAGACGTGAACCTCGCGACTTTCTCACTCAAGGAGATGAGTCTCGCGGTGACGGGGAAGCAATATTTCGGCGGAGGAGAGGTGCAGCCTTTCCTCGGCGTCGGCCTGTGGAATGTCACGGCGCTCTCACGGGCGGACGGAAAAAACACGGGCGTGACCCTGGTACTGAGGATGCCGGTCGGCGCAGACTGGAACTTCGCGGGGAGGCATTTTCTCGGCGGGAGCATCGCCGTAAACGAAGGGTTGTGGATCCGGCGTGCCGACCTCCAAGACGATACTCCGCTCAGCCGGCGTCCGATCCCCCTACCTGGGTTCTACTATCGGATGAGCACGTAGACGAAGACTCTACACAGCGCTTAAAGCTCCTCCGCCTCGTCCCAACTCTCTCCCCAGAAGTCCTCTTCTTCACGGCGGATCTGCTCCAGGTCCAGCGGTGCGGGATCGTCGGTGATGAGAAATCCCCTCTCAACGATTCGTCGCACGTCGTCGTCGTCTATTTGCGGGGGCGGCACCTCCAGTGCCCTCCGGATACGGAGGCGCATGGAGACCCACGCGTAGGCAACGATCCCGCCGAGGGCAAACCACAGCACCGGCCACACGAAGTTCATCACGTCAGTCAAGAGGTGACATTCCAACGTACTTTAGGCCGCTACCGGTGTTGAAGAGCACGACTTCCGCATCGGCGGCCAGCGCCCCCATCTCGATCAAAGCGGGAACGGCGGCAGCCACAGCGCCACCCTCTGGAGCGGCGAAGATACCCGTGGCTTTACCCAAGATGGAGACCCATTCGGCCATGTCTTGATCACGGATCGCGACGGCCGCCCCGCCTGATTCCCGAATGCCGCGAAGAATCAGGAAGTCACCGACCGCACCGGGTACACGGAGTCCAGAAGCGTAGGTGGCGGCATCGGTCCACATCTCTGCCGCATCGTCACCCTGCTCCCACGCACGGACCATGGGAGCACATCCTGCGGCCTGAACCGAAAACATCTTGGGTCGCTCGGAGCCGATCCAACCCAGACCCTCCATCTCGTCGAACGCCTTCCACATGCCGATCAGTCCGGTGCCCCCCCCGGTCGGGTAGACGATGCCGTCCGGCAGCCGTCCTCCGAGTTGCTCGAAGATCTCGTAGCCCATCGTCTTCTTGCCCTCGACACGGTATGGCTCCTTGAGCGTGGAGAGGTCGAACCAGCCGAATTCCTCGACACCCTTCTTGACCACTGCGCCGCAGTCGGTGATGAGGCCATCGAGAAGTTGCAGGTCGGCTCCCAGTGCTCGCATCTCGGCGATGATCGGGGCCGGTGTGTCCGTGGGGACTACCACGTGGACCGGCAGTCCAGCGGCGGCAGCGTAAGCCGCCGCAGCGCCCCCCGCGTTGCCGGCCGAGGGGATAGCGAGTTCAGTCGCACCCAGTTCCTTGGCTCTCGACACGGCCAAGCACAGCCCTCGATCCTTGAAGCTGCCCGTCGGATTCTGTCCCTCGTCCTTGACCCAGACCCTGCCGACACCCATGCGAGTCGCAAGACGAGGAGATTCGAGGAGGGGCGTCCAGCCCTCTCCAAGGCTGATCTGGCAGCGGCGATCACGAACGGGCAAGACCTCTTCGTAGCGCCAAAGATCCGACCGGCGGGAAGCGAGATCGGAGGGCTGAAACCCCGTCCGCACGGCTTCGATATCGTATCGGGCGAAGTATGGCTTCCCGGCCGCTGACAACCCGTGGAGAGCTTCACTTTCGACGGTATCGCCGGTGAACGTGCACTCGAGATGCGTGGCCCCGCGGAGCTGCTTGGGATGCTCGGTCATAGTGTCCAGGTGGTCAGAGGGTGGCGACTCAAGAGCTGAAGATATGAGAGCGGCCCGCAGCGCCAACCCCTGTCGTCACCCCGACTCCTGCGGTTGTTCCAACCGGGCGTCGGGCGCCTCCGCACTCGCGCGTAACGGCGCCAGCAGCCGAAGTCCGAGAAAGATGCTCAGCACCGCTGGGGGCAAGAGAATCCACGGAGGCGCGTCCCCCGCCGTCTCGAACCAGGCTCGAAGCGCCGGTACCGAAGCGATCAAGACGATACTTCCGTTGTTGGCGAAGTGCATGAGCATCCCCACCCAGATCGAGCCCGTGCTCATGACGACCCACGCCAGCAAGAATCCCAACCACGCGGTCGGCAAGAAGCGAAATGCGGACTCGAAGGAGATGTGAAAAGCCCCGAAAACGACCGCATTCAGGGTCGCGACCCGCAGCATGGACGCCCGACCCCTGGTGCCGGCCAAGAGCACACCACGAAAGACGACTTCCTCGCAGATGGCCGGAGTTAGGGCGAACAGAACTAGCAGCCACAGGAGTCGGGAGGGACTGTCCGCCGTGATCAGTTCGTCGAGTCCCTCGAGGAGTTCCCACGGGACAGGCAGAACAAATCCCTGTGCCCAAGCGAGGAACCACCCTACCGGGGCAGCGCCGGCGATTACGAGCAGTGCGGCGAACACGTGCCGGAGGCGCGGGCGGCGTAGCGACAGTGTAACGCCGACATTCAGGCGGGCCCACCAAATGAGCGCCAATACCGGGAGAAAGAGAAGGAGCCATTCTGAGAGGAACAGCCCGCTCTCACCCAATCGTGCCTGCAACGGGAAGCCCACGTAGAAGAATAGAGCTCCGACGACGGCGATCAACCCGACCGCCTGCCCCACCCGAGGCGTGTCCCCCGACGGGCCAGCCATGCCGCGAAGACGCTGCAATAGGCTACCTGACGCCCGAACGCGGGCGTCCCCATCTCCGAACAGAACCTCCTCTCGACCGAAGGACGCCGACGCGAAAGCGAGGGCGGCTGCAGCCCAGAGTGCCGTCGTAACCACAGCGACTATGGCGGGAGTTACGGGCGGACTCCCCGCCATCAGCTCCCGGAAAAAAAGGCCGACCCCTGCCACCGGAACAGCGGCGAGCGCCACCGTGAAGTCGATTCCGGGAAACGCCGGCAGCAGGGCGGGCATCATCACGGCGAGATAGAGCGGCGTGAGGGCAGTCTGGGCCTCCTTGAACGATCGCGACCGGACCGCGATCCCCAGAAAGAGCGATGCGAACAGAAGGGAGAGGGGGATCAACGTCACGAAGATGATCAGCAGGGCTCCGAACGGCAGCGCAAACTCGATGTCGAGCGTGCCTCCGAATTGGAAAAGGCCCGTCTGGAACGTGAGCAACATGCTCGCCAGATTCAGGGCAGCGGCAACGACGCCGATCAGAGCAACCGCGAGGAATTTGCCGACGACGATCTGCCAGGCGGGCACGGGAGCGGTGAGAAGCGTCTCCAGGGTTCCCCGCTCCTTTTCTCCCGCGGCCAGATCGATCGCTGGATAGAACGTGCCCAGTAACGTCATCAGGATCAGTAGCATGGGCAGGAACCTGCCGAGCGTATACCCGCCCAGTTCCTCAGCACGCGCCACGGAGGAATCAGCCAACACCAGAGGCGTGGCAAAGCTCAGGGGAAGGCCGCGCTCCGCCAGCCGTTCCGCAAGCAGATCTCGTTCCCAAGCTCGCAGTGCGTCGGTGAGGACGTTCCTCGCTCCGCGGGAGCGCTCATCGGCCGCGTCGTAGAGCACCGTGGCGCTCTGCGTGGCACCCGCTATCGGCCGGGGTCCAAGGACCACTACCGCCTGCACGGAATCGGCACGGATCGCGTCTACGGGATCGAGCACGTCAAGCACTGTGAGGCCTTCACGACCCTCCAGAAAACTGAGGATGTCCACCGACCCCGATCCCGCGATCCCGACCGTAGCCGACTCGGCCTCGAGCTGGCGGAGTCCCACCAAGGCAAGCTGTTCCGTCGCCACGAGAAGCACGGGATACAGAAGTACAGGCACGACCACCATCATGAGCAGGGTGCGGCGATCTCGGAGCGTCTCGCGAAGCTCCTTTCGAAAAACGACCCACGCCATCCTCATGAGCGATCGCTCACCAGCGCCAAGAAAGCCCTGGTGAGATTCCTCTCACCCGTCATCTCGAGCAGGGTGGGCGGCGTTCCCTCTGCTACGAGGCGGCCCTCACTCAACACGCCGACGTGATCGGCAAGAAGCTCGACCTCCGTCATGTGGTGGGTCGAGAAAAGTATAGCCTTGCCCCTTTCACGCTCGCCCTCGATGAACCGGTAGATGACTTGTCCACTCAGCACGTCGAGACCCATCGTCGGTTCATCCAGGACCAGCGCTGGCGGATCGTGGACCACGGCCCGAGCGACCGAGACCCGCTGGCCCTGACCGGTGGAAAGCGTCCCGCAGCGTTGGTCCCGAAAGGCGGCTATGCCAAAAACCTCGACGAGGTCGCTCACACGCCGTTCGAGTTCGGGCCCTTCGAGGCCTTGGAGTCGACCAAAGTAGAAAAGGAGCTCAACCGGCGTGAGTCGTTCGTAGAGGCCCATCGAAGCCGCGAGGAATCCAATCTTCGAGCGCACCTCTAGGGGCCGCTCGCGCACGTCAGCTCCATCGACATAGACGGCTCCCGTCGTCGGCGACAGGAGTGTCGCCAAGCAACGAAGAGCGGTGGTCTTGCCCGCCCCGTTCGGCCCCAACAGCGCATACACCTCGCCGGGGGCCACGCGGAAAGAGAGACCCTCGACGGCGTGGATCGGACCGTACGTCTTAGTCAGCTCATGGAACTCGATCATAGGGCAACCGTATGTGGACCCGAGGGCTTCGTGCAACCTTTCGCCGAGGCCGGCGACTCCAACGTTAAAGGACAACCTGAGCCAAGCGACAATGGACGAAGTACAGCTGCTGCGAAAGGCGTGCCAGGGGGACGGCCCCGCGGTTCGAGCGCTCTACGAGCGCTGGTCCCTGCCTCCAACCGACTTCGTGGTGTCCTCCGTTCGACCCACTGGCCGATACACCTCCGTTCGGAGTACCGATTCGGCGCTCCCTCTCGAATATTTGCTATTAACCTCCGTCGCAGCGGATTCCGTAAAGTCGGCGATCGTGCAGTTACGGGAGCAGTTGAACGACGTGCACGAGGCAACCCGTCGACGCGAGCTCGAGATCGTCCAGGTGGTGCCACGTCGAACCCGAGGGACCGATCTATCCGATCGTGAGCTCGATCGCCTGAAGTCCGACGACGCTCGCGTCACCGAAGAACTGTCGGGGCTCGCGATGCGCCTCGCGGAGATCGGCTCGGTCGAGCGAGAGAGCCGCATGCGTGCGGCGGGTGGTGATGCACGCGCGACCGTCCAGTGGAGTCGGCCAGTGACGGCGCACTTGGTAGGTCGGAACTTCGTAGGGGGTGCTCAATTCAGCGAGATGAACCCGGAGCTCGCGACATACTTCGGCACCGACCGTGGTGTGTTGGTCATCCAAGTGCTGAGTGGCACTCCCGCGTCCGAGGCAGGACTCATGCCCGGCGATGTCGTTACGGGAGTCGGCGGTTCCGACATCGAAGACCTCGGGTCCTTTCGGGACCGCTTGAACCAGGTCTACTCCCTGCAACGGGGCGCTGTTCTTTCGCTGATCCGGAGGCGGGCTCAGATCTTCGTCACGCTTTCGCGGTAGACCGACCCTATTCGTACCTGAGGGCGTCGATCGGATGGAGCTTCGCCGCACGTTGAGCCGGCCAGATACCGAAGAACAGCCCGATTCCGGCCGAGAACAACAACGCAGTCACGACAGCCTCGGGCGAAATGGCCGTGTCCCAATTCAGGACTCGCGTGAGAATTTCCGCTCCACCCACGCCTAGCGTGACACCCAGAATCCCCCCCAAGACACACAGGACCAGCGCCTCGATGAGGAATTGGAAGAGGATGGCCTTGCGGGTGGCCCCCATAGCCTTGCGCACACCAATCTCACGAGTCCGCTCCGTCACGCTCACGAGCATGATGTTCATGATACCGATGCCGCCCACGATCAGGCTTATGCCCGCGATCCCCGCCAGCAGCATCGTGAAGGTCTGCGTAGTCTCGCTGAACGTCGCCACCAGGTCACTCGCGTTTCGGATACTGAAGTCGGTGCTCTCTCCCGGGCGGATCCGATGCACCCTTCGCAGGATACGGTCGATCTCGCCGAACGCCGCGTCCATCGCCTCGACGGAGGGGATCTGAGCATAGATCGACGAGAGGCGCCGACGTCCCCCGAAAACTCTGAACTGGGCCGTACTGGTCGGAATCAGAACTTCGTCATCGGGACGAGAAAATCCCGCATCGCCCTTCTCTTCGAGCACACCGATGATTTCGAACGGCTGGCCACGAATCTGGACCGTCTTGCCGATGAGAACACTCGGAGGTGTGCCGAGCGACTCGGGTACGCTATACCCTAACACGGCCACCCTACGACGCCCCTGCACCTGCCCCTGGTTGAAGATCTCCCCATGTTCGATGTTGAGATTCTGCATCTCGAAATAATCGGGCCAAACGCCTCGCACCTGATTGCTGGAGTTCCACCGGAGGTACGAGAGCTGCACCCGGGAACTCACCTCCGGCGAGATCTTGAGGAGGCCCTCTGATTCGTCCCGGAGAGCCTCAGCATCCTCCACGGTGAGGTCCTCGGTGTCGCCTGTGGACACACCCATATGATATCTCTGGCCGGCCCGAATGGTCAGAACGTTGGTGCCCATGCGGGCGATCCTCTCCTCCACGCTACGCTGAGCCCCTTCGCCCAACGCCACCATGGCGATCACCGCGGCAACGCCGATGATGATCCCCAAGGTCGTCAGAAACGAGCGAAGCGCGTTGGCCCGAATAGCTCCTAGTGCCACCCCGATGATCTCCCTGATCAGCATGGGATCAACGACCTCCCCGACCACCGCCACCGAACGGTGTCGACCTCGATCGGATGCGCTCGAGGAACGCATCCTGAGTCGCGCGGAGCTGTGCGGCTCCGATCACGGCGAGCTCCTCCCCTCCCTCCAGTCCGCTGACGACCTCCGTAAAGTCCCAGTCGTTGAGCCCGATCATGATCGGGCGGGGCGTGGGCGCTCCATCCTCCCCGAACACGAACACGACGGCGCGCCGCGTGTCTCTCTGCATCGCGAGCCCTCGGGCTCCTTCACCTGCCTGCTGAGGACGGAATCCCCTTCCTTCGGGGCCACCCCGCAACTGACGCATGAGGACCCGAACCGAGTCCTGTGAGATCTCTCCTCTGTCCACTCTCGCCCTCAGTGAGTCGAGGGCGCTACGCCCGGGGCCGCCGTTCGGTGACGTCGCCGCTGCACCGCCGTCGGGCACGCCACGGCCTTGCCCACGGCCAGGTTGCCCGGCTCCAGCCTGGGCCCCACCCGGTCGGGCACCACCCTGGCCGCGTGTACTCGGACCACCCCTACCCCGCCCACGGCCACCGGCGAACAGACCGCCCATGTCGAGAGCATCAGGGTCCAGACCCAAGGCCATTGCAGCCGGCTGAACGTCTTGCGGATTCACCACGGCATTGTTCGGGATCAAGAGTACGCCGGGTGCTTGGGCGATCTCGATCTGGACCTCGCCATTCATACCGGGTTTCAGAAGTCCCAAGTCGTTATCGAGCGTCACGATCACGGGAAACATCGTGACATTTTGTTGCACCACGGCCTGGGGCTCGATCTTGTCCACGATTCCGAAGAAGCTCCGGTTCGGGAACGCCTCTACGTCGACAATGGCTTCCATGCCTTTCCGGATTTCGCCCATGTCGGTCTCGTCGACTAGAGTCCGCACCTGCATCATACGGAGATCGGCCATGATCAGGAGAGTCGTACCACCCGAGACATTCTGGGAGGCGGATTGGATGACCTGCCCCTCCTCGACGTCCTTCTGGAGAATCGTGCCCGCCATCGGGGCACGGATGATCACGTCGCTAAGACGGAGCTGGCTCAACTCATAGTTGGTCTCGGCCTTCACCAACGTC
>Ga0310124_10000640_pt1 | contig 24318 bp, 20 predicted proteins | sample CB11b_AW_Bot5_MG_FD_203507 | JGI IMG/M metagenome (GOLD analysis project Ga0310124, IMG submission 203507) | Marine microbial communities from Western Arctic Ocean, Canada - CB11b_AW_Bot5 | ecosystem: Environmental > Aquatic > Marine > Oceanic | place: Canada: Western Arctic Ocean | collected...
CACCCTGCTGCCAAGAGTGTGTAACGCATCAATCGTGTGTCGCAATTCCGATTGACTGGCGCGTTTCGCCACAACCTCTTGTAAGTTGTCCAGGACGAACAAGTCGGCTGTGCGGAACGCTTTTCTACAGCTGGCCAGCTTGTTTTCCCTGGCGGCCGTAGCATGCTTGCGACAAAAGTCAGCACCTGTCATCGCGATCACAGTCGCATGTGGCCAGAAGCTCGAGTACGACGCGGACAGAGCCTCGGCAAGATGAGTTTTTCCTACCCCGGTGTTGCCATAAACCACGAGCGGACTGGGAACCGGTTTGCCTCGAAGCAGCCGCGCACAGAGTATGCGTAAAAGGTCGTTTTCGGGGCCCCCAATAAAATCGGAAGGCCCCGGATCGTTCCCTCTCGAACTCGGCCGGATCGCGTCAGGTCCTTGCGCCATTCGAACGTAAGGTATCGTAAATATTCCCTTAACCAAGAGCCACTCCGTAGTTGCTTGCTGAGCTGCGAAAAAAGGCATGTAGAATGCGATAATTATAGTCGTTTTTGGGCCGGTTGGCCAAGGTGTGCCAATGCCTTTTTTGGCCTATTTTTTATGTGAATTTGGCAGCTCCTTGTCGGCCCGTCAGGCCGCCTTGGACCCCTGTTTGGGAGTGACTCAATCTGGAGGCTAAAAACCCTGTAAACGAGCCACGACGTGGGAAATTCGCCGGGCGGCTTCGAGGATCTCTCGGCGTGTTGTCATGGCCGATAAACTGAACCGCAAAGCACCTCCTACGACCGACCGATCCAGTCCCATCGCAATCAAAACGGGTGATGGATCACTGGACCCGCTGGCACAGGCCGATCCGGTGGAACAGGCGACACCTTCCAAGTCCAGTGCCATGAGCAACGCTTGACGATCTATTCCAGGAAAAGCCAGACTGGAAGTATGTGGTAATCGTGGCGCATTGCTCCCCACGATCACCAAATCAGGGACCGCTTGAGAGATCAGCGTTTCGAGTTCGACCCGCAAGGACGTCATTTGTTGCTCCCGACGGGGGTGTTCGTCTGACCAGTTTTGGAGGGCCGTTTCCAGGCCCGCGGCTAAAACGAGTGACTCGGTGCCGGGACGGGCACCTGCCTGATGGAACCCCCCATGCATCAAAGGATGGAGTTTTGCATCTCCGCTTAGCAATAAAAAACCAATTCCATCCGGTCCGTGGAATTTATGTGCACTGCCAGACATGGCCCGGACACCCAAATCGTCAAAATTAACCTTTAATTTTCCAATTGTCTGAACAGCATCGGTGTGCATTGGTACATTATGTCGGGCACAAAGGGCGGCCAGGGGTTCAATTGGTTGAATCACGCCGGTTTCATTGTTTCCCAGCATGACACTTACCAAGTCCGCATGTTCGGCTAGTAGGTGTTCGGCATGCCCCAGATCAATGACGCCATCGGGTGTGACTTGAATGTGTTCTAGTCGGCAGCCTCGTTGGGCAGCGAATTCTGCGGGACCCACGATACTAGGGTGCTCAATCGCCGAAATTAGAATCCGTTTTGGCTTCGGTCCGGTTATGCCTAGCATGGCCAGATTGTTAGATTCGGTTGCTCCGCTGGTGAAAATCAATCGACTTGAACCTTCACCATGCAGTTGGGTTCCCAGCAGCTCGGCAATGTGTTCCCGCGATTGCTCCAGTGCGTGACGGGCCTCTCGGCCGAGCTCGTGAGGACTGGCCGGGTTAGCGTAAGCGGCCCGATAGCTCGCTATCATTCGGTCCACCACTCGAGGATCGACGGTTGTCGTGGCATTGTTATCAAGATAAATCGTCTTCATAAAAGGCTTCCAGGGAGCAGGGGGTTGCGGGTCCAGGAAGATGTTACGGTATTTTAGAGAACCGACCCATTAAGACAAAGAACTTAAAACGGGCTATGCCACAAACCGTACGACGGCTATGATCTTTGCCAAATCTCATAAAATCACAAGCTCCAACAGAACCAGCTTATGACATCCTGGCTATCTTTCGCTATCCGGTTGATTGTCGTGTTCACCTTTTTGTTTGGGTTGCCGTTGGTTGCGATCTGGGGTCCGCCCACCTGGGACCCGCTTGAAAAATGGAGTCTTGTAAAAGAGCCGTCGGCATCTTTGGATTTGTGGTACGGGTCGAGAAATGCTCAAAACGACGACTTCACGGAGCAACAACCAAATTCAAAAAAAACCACACCACCGACGCCCTCGAAATTGGCTAATGTTTCACGTTTGCCCAATACTTTGGATGAGATTCTGCCTCCGCCCACCCAAAAACGGCCTGTCCAGCAAGAAGGGGATATCAGCGAGGTACACGAGAACCACTTTTTGACGATCCAGGACCGACTTCGAAAACTGGGTGCCCGGTATTACCGCCTTGAGACCTGGGAAGATGGCCAAAGTTTCCATTTCGTCTGCCGGGTTGCTGAGGGAGAGTCGGCAAAAATCTATGAGGCGCACGGTGGTGATCCATTGGGTACGATGGAAAAAGTCCTAAAACAAGTGGAAATTTGGAAAAAAAACCACTAGCAGGGTTTCGGGGTGTCAAATCGAGGCTGGACAGACACATGATTTAGGGCATGCGATACGACGGCCCCCGATCAGCTGTGAAAAGTTTTTTCGGTCCGTTTTTATTTTCCAATGTTGTCAATTTCGGCCTTGCCACAGTTGAAAATGCCATCACATACTGGACAGGGTGTAAAAGCTCTTACTTTAAACCCAGCATTTTATAATTTTAAAGTGACATGCCATATCAGGGTATTCATCCGGCCGTTCAGCTCGGTAGCGTAGCGCACCGATATGCGAGCAAGTCGGCTCGCAAAATCGCCATGAAGAGCCAATCCACCACCCATCCCGCGTGGTGGATTGGCTCAAGCAGTGAGGTCGGGCCTGAAACGAACTGTTCGTCGAAAAGAGACACTAAAACAGCCAGACTGGAGGCGGTTTTATTTTTAGCTCGGGAACCGCTTTCCACTCGAAAATTAAGTCTATATGCTAATTTGGTAGATGGTACTGAGGCGCGTACATTGGTCGGCCAGCTGAATCAGTTATATGACCAGGAAAAAAAGGCTTTCCGCGTAGAGAATGTGGCTGGTGGATTACAATTATTGACACGCCCCGTTTTTGCTGACTGGTTACGCAAGATGCATGGTGTAGCTTCACAGATTATACTATCGACCCCAGCGTTGGAGACGCTCTCGGTAGTGGCTTATCGACAGCCCGTATTGCGGGCAGATGTCGAGGCGATACGTGGGGTAGGGTGTGGCGAATTGCTAAGACAATTAATGGAGCGGGATTTGGTTCGAATTGGTGGCCGCAGCAACGAATTGGGGAGACCCTATCTTTACAGCACGACGAAACGTTTTCTACAACTGTTTGGATTAAATAGTCTGGAAGATTTGCCAAGGGCCGAACTTCGTGGTGATCCAACCTCTGTGGCGTCGCCGCGAGATCAAGAGGACAAACTTAACCGAGAGGCATCTGCTGGTCGTCAAAGTGAGAAGGAAACAGAAGTGACTGTCACAGAAACAATCGAACGAAACCGGGAAGAATTTTCCGAAGAGCAGCCTACAGATAAGCCCGTTTCCAGGGTACGGGAAGTAAATGCATTAGATGAAGATGGCGATGATAGCTGGGATTTCGATGACGACGACGACGATGACGACGGTGATCAGTACGATGATAGTGATGACTCGGATGACGAGGTAGAATGGGAAGTAGTAGATGACGATGAAGATGAAGAGTCAAACAAAGACGACTACAATGACAGCTGGGAAGATGATGAAGAGAGCTGGGAGAATGACGACGAAAATGAAGGGGATTGAACCAGCTGCTACCCGTCTTTTAACTGGAAGAGCTTCTTAAGCGCCGCAAGCAACCCATGGGGTGTTCCGTGCTGCGACTCGTTGCGCAGAGATTCGAGTGGCGGGTGTAGTAATTTATTCACCAGGCGGTCGAAACCTCGGCGAATTTCATATTCTGTTTTTTCATCCGCCTCTTCAATACGGTTTAACAGGCGGGTCAGTTCCAAGTCTTTGATTTCATCGGCTTTTAATTTCAGTTGTTCAATGATGGGTCCCGTAGCATGGTGATACCATTGGGCAATATAACGGTCTGTCTCTTCATTAAGGATTGTTTCAGCAGCAGGCCATTGTTTTTCACGTTCTTTCTGGTTCGCCTCGCAGACCCGACTAAGGTCATCAAGGGTATACAGATAAACGGATAATTGATCAGCCATGAGTGGATCGATATTCCGAGGGACTGCCAGGTCAAGCAGAAACAGTGGTCGCTGATCGCGAGCTGCTTCTACCGCCATGAAATCATCGAGAGTGATGATTGGTTGTTCGGTCTGGGCTGCGGCGATCAATACGTCCGCATCTTTCAAAGCCGCGTGTAGCTGATCCCAAGGTCGCGCATGACCGCCGAATCGTTTAGCCAACAACTCAGCACGTGGCAGGCTGCGGTTGAGTATGGAGATTTCGCGGCCCCCCGCATCAACGAGATAACGTAATGTTTCTTCACCCATCTCACCGGCACCGAGTACGACGATCGCCTTGTCATCGTAGCGTTCGAATATCTCGGGTCCGTAGTCACAGACCGCCACGCTGGGAATACTGACCCGCCGCTGGTGAATGGTCGTTTCGCTGGCGATTCGCTTGGCAAAGCGAATCGCCGCTTGAAACGCAGCATGGGTAACCGGTCCAGTACCAGCTCCTTGGGTGGCTATTTCGTAGGCCTGTTTGACTTGTGACAGGATTTGCGCTTCGCCCACCACCATGCTGTCCAGGCTGGCGGCAACGGCAAACAAGTGTCGGACAGCTTCTTTTCCGGTGTGACGAAACAGATCATCAAAAAGTTCATTGGCACTCAGCCCATGGTACTGAGCCAGAAATTCGATGATCTGGTCGTGCGACGGTTCTTGTTGCGGGTCTTCGGCTGCGTAATAAAGCTCAACCCGGTTGCACGTAGACAGTAATACGGTTTCGGTATGTGGAAAACGCATTTGCAGTTGTGCTAGCGCATCGGGGACCTGATCCGGCCGAAACGCAATGCGCTCGCGTGTCGCGACCGAAGAGCGTCGATGGCTACAGCCCACAATCTGCAACATGGTCAAAGGTCCAGGATTCAAGGGATTAACAATAATAAAACATAGGGAGTACCCGTATTTTTCCCCCGGTTGTTAAGCGATATAGGTGGTTTTTCCAAAAGGCTCGCGTGTTTGACGTTCAAGCTCCCATCGTCGTCATGCAGGACACACCGCTTGGAAGACGATCGTTGCATATTCGATCCGGGCGGGTCACTGCTGGCGTGTCGTCCTAACGTTACGGCTAGGGCGAACAGCAGAAACGCAAAGTTAGCAACGGTCAAACAAGCAATTTTACGTCCTTTTTGTACCGGTTTATAGAGAGCATTCAATAGAGTTACGATGGTTAACCAGCCAGCCATCACAACGGAGCTCCAGATAATTGGATCTCCCCAAGGTATGACAACCGCTGCGCCGTTTCGATGCACCAGATTCAGGCCAATTCCAGCAATTACCCCGCCGACCAACAACAATGACGAAGTTAGTAATGCTCTAGAGTTGGCTTGTTGTAGCCACTCTAAACTGGGTAACCGGACTTTGCGCGATGGCGGCAGGCGTCGTTTCAGTCGATAGGACTGTGCTAGATACAAAATTCCAGACATAAAACCCAGTAAGACGGCAACGGTTCCCAACAACAACAAAATGCCGTGTAGCGTTCCCCAATATTGCGTTGCCTGATCGTGGGTGAACGGTTGAGTATTTCGAAAGGTATAAGCCAATGCGACCAGGCCCAGGACAATCGGCAAGATAAACAGCCCAATCGAATTGCGAGGTCTTCGGATGGCAAGCACGACATAGGCAACTACCACAATCCAGGCTGCCAGTAGGCACCACTCATACCAGCTGGCAAGGGGCGCACCGTCTTGAATACCATCCATGAGCCGGATGGTAAGATAAATTGTGTGGGCCACGATCCCGGCAAGGGCGATCCCGACGACGATGCTCAAGCGCACCGCTACGTGCAGAAACATGCGGGCGAGTTCCAACAAAAAGGTGATGCCGTAGGTTGCTGCAAAACAGGTTAGAGAAATTTCGGTAAGCATGACTCAATTGTAATCGTTTCAACTCCGATCTACACCGGGCAAGCAAATAACAGGTGCCCAACCGGCCGCACGTAGAACGACGTTTATCGTGTCCCGAGAAATCCCAGCTTCTTGAAAAATGAGCGGTTAACTGGCCAGTTCAGAATTTAAACTGGCCGGGCCACTGACGGTTTCTGGGGGATTCCACACGGATCGAATCAATCGGCAGATTCTCCCAGTTTTACGAATCCAGGCCATATTCCTTCAATTTCTTGTGCAATGTATTTCTATTGATCCCCAGTTTGGCCGCTGCTTTGGTTTGCACGTCATTGCAATGTGCCATCACTTGAGCGATCAATTCGCGTTCGATGCGGTTAACGATTCGCATATGCAGACTGTCTTCTCCGGGCCGGGCTGTGGAAAGGCCCAGTTGGACAACTTCGAATGTTAATGCTTCCAGATCAAGTGCTGGACCTCGAATGGTATTCCGAGGCTTCCGATTCACTACTTCATCAGGAAGTAGTTCCAGGGTGAGTTCATCCCCTTCAGCCATCACCACTGCACGTTCGATGTAATTTTGCAGTTCACGAACATTCCCAGGCCAGTCATATTTCTGGAGCGCTTCCATTGCGGTGGGCTGAATGTGAATCACAAAGCAGTCATTGGCTTCGTTGTAGATATTTAGAAAATGGATGACCAGATCCGGAATATCCTCGCGACGTTCACGCAATGGGGGTAAACGAATCGGGACGACATTTAAACGATAATAAAGATCCTCACGAAAATGTCCTGTCGCCACAATGTCAACGAGATCGGAATTACTGGCTGCGATGACCCGTGTGTCAACGCGAAGTGTTTGGGTATCGCCCACGCGTTCAAATTCCCTCTCCTGCAAGACTCGCAGTAATTTAACCTGCAAGTGAAGAGATGTTGAATTGATCTCATCCAGGAAGATCGTCCCTCCATGTGCAGCTTCAAACCGTCCTGTCCGGTTGTTGACTGCACCGGTAAAAGCACCGCGCACGTGGCCAAACAATTCACTTTCCAGAAGATTCTCCGGCAGTGCACCGCAATTCACTTTGACAAATGTACCGTCGCTGCGGTTGCTGCAGTGGTGAATTGCGTTGGCGATGAGTTCCTTGCCGGTACCTGTCTCACCAAGTAATAACACCGAAGCATTGCTTCTCGCGACGCGACGCGTTGTTTGGTAGACGACTTCCATAGCCGACCCGGATCCGATTATTCCTGGTAGGGGTAGGCCATTCTGGTTAGACGTTGTTGGAACGTAGGGTGTCACGATCACGGATTCCCAGCCGCTTGGTTTTTTAATTCGATCGTGTCCAAGATGAAACTCAAGACTGCCTGAGTTTCTTTGTCCAAGCGGGCACTCTGGTTATATCGATGGTATTGAAGTGCGACGTCGCCGGAGGCCAGCAGAACACCCCGTCGTTTGGTCGCTGCGTGGAACGCATCTGCGGCGATTTGACGGCTGGGTAACGGTTGGGCCAACTGTCCGGCAAAGTTGACCAGGGCAAGTTGAGCTTGGGGAGACGCAATGTGGCCGAGTATTTTTGCGGCAGCCGCTGTTAATTCGGGTTTGTCTAATCCGGTTATCCAAGCATTTTGATGAAGATGGAGGTTGGTAAGCCAACGGTTTTCGTCGTGCTGAGCCAGTTCTGCCAACAGCTCCATGATCCTTTTTGCATGAAGTAGCCGTTGTTCGGGTGACAAGGAATGACGATGGCGTAACTCTTCCAATTGGTTCACAACCCGGCGTAGGCTCTCACTGGACCTGGGTACACCGACGGCAATGGTTTTTTCGTCTGTTGCTGCAAGACGATGAGCTGGTTCCGGGTCTTCGGGACGAGCGAAAATGGCTATCGGCAACTCAGCAGTGATTTGCGATTCTCGTAGCCTCTGCAGAAGCACGGCCAGATGCGGTTGTCCGATGGTGGCACTCACGATCACGTATTCATAATCGGACGATGTCTCGCTTGTTCGAAGAGCCTGATTTCCTGTTGTCGCAAGGTCTCCTGTCAGACCCTGTTCGGCCAACAATCCAACCATGGAACCACCGAGTTGCAGGTTGGGATGAGCTAACAGAACCCGCCGACTTGCCGTTGACCGGACCAGCTGAACCAAGGTCTCGGTCAAATAACTGGAACCGGCAAAAGGAGTATGTGAGCTGAGCCGCAACACAGTTTGGGCCAGTGTGAATCTCAGCCGTGCATCGGGTGACTCGAGCAACTTCACTAACGGAGCCGGATGACCGTTTGTACCGTGCAAAAGACGAGCGTCGCCAATTTCTCCCAGGACTTCGGCCGCTGCAACTGCCGTCAGCCAGTTGCGTTGTCTGGCTGCCTCGAGTAATACGTGCAGGACGGTTTCCGTGCCGGCGCGTCGTGCACGCTCATAGGCTGTGCCCGTTTCCCGCGGTAGTGGTTCATCAATTCCAGTAAGTATCTTTTCGGCCGCAAATCCAGTGGCCAACATTGCATGTTTGGCCGTGATGTTAATTGGATCAAGCAAATACCAGTCATGTGCTAGTCGAGCAGCCAGGAGCATGGCAGCATCGCGCGTCGGGTGGTGTTTGGCGATACATGTTTGCTGTTGGTCATTCCACTGCCAGACCACAACATGACCCGTTTCGTCGGGTACGAAGGGGCCGCTGCCCAGGGCGCGGTTGCCAACTTCATGTTCCAGTGCCTCAAGAACCGTCGGGCGGGAAGGTAAGTCGGTTGTCATTCGCAACAGGGCTGCGCGTGCGGCTTGATGTTCCACAGAATCGGCGTCATTTTCCAACAATGGGCGAAGCAGAAAAGGCACAGCACGACCCGCGCGGAGTTGTCCTAAAACGCTTATGATCGCGATGCGCAGGTCGATGTTGTCGGATTCCAAGATACCGATCAAAGGATCAATCGCACCGTCTCCCAAGGCCCACAAAGCGTGTAGGAGAGCTTGGTGTCGACGTTGCTCAGGATCCGACAGAAGCCCTGTGACTAAAGGGGATACCGCAAGTGAACCTGCGCGGCGGAGTTCCCCAATTGCCTTTTGCGTGTCTACCTCATTGATGTCCAGAATTTGATCGGACAGTTGATTCAGGCGTTGGGGGTCGCGGGCCGTTTTCTGTACGGCCTCAAGCACGGCATCACCCAGTTGAAACCCCTCGGGTTGCAGGTCGGCATGGCGCAAAAGACGAATGAACAGTGCGTCGCCGAACTGGCTTCCGATCGAGTTCAAGGTTGTCTCGTCGGGCTGTGTTTGCAGTAACTGTACCAGATAGTGTTTGGCTTCTGGCCATTCGCCCAAATGGATCATGAGTTGAATGGCTTGAACCAACTCGACGGCTGTCTGCGGTTGGGACTGACGTACCACCAGTACCGCAGCCCGACTGGGCCCGGTTGGCAAAACGGGTTGTCCATCGTTGGTTGCTTCTGCGGGTTCTGTTTTTTTAGTTTCGTCAGTCGTGGTAACTTCAGCGTTTTCAAAAATGTTATCCTGTGCCAACAGGGTGGAGCAGCCGAACAAGAAAACGATGCCTGCCATCAGGTGGCTCGACAACAAACGGCCGCTCACGGCAAAGGAATCAGCAGGAAACCTGGACGTTGTTTGTGAGGCAACGGACCAGCAGTTCCTGGGAACGTGTTTATTTTGTTGCCCACCCACTTGCTATCCTCTGGATTTGGTGATTTTTTTGCGCCAAATGTCGACCTGTTGCGCTACTTGAGTGGGTGCTGTCGAGCCGTAACTTACAAAAGCCTGAATTGCTTTTTCGACACCCAACACGTTGTAAATGGTTTCATCCAATTGTTGGTCCACTTCACGAAAGTCGTCCAAGGCCAGGTCGGCCAGCTGTGCACCTTGCTCGATGGCTTTACCGACAAGGGTCCCAACAGCATGGTGTGCCGAGCGTTGTGGCATACCTCGTTGAATTAAGTATTCCATCAGTGTGGTGGCATCCAGATGCCCCTGGTTCAGCCGCTGCTCAATCACCTTTCGATTCAATTGGGCACCGGCAATCACCGGCGCAGCAATTCCCAGGCAGGCCTCGACAGTATCCACTGAGTCAAATAATCGAGGCTTGTCTTCCTGTAGGTCGCGGTTGTAAGCCAGTGGCAAGCCTTTGATGAGTGTCAGCAGGGACGTTAAGTTGCCAATGACGCGAGCCGTTTTTCCGCGAATGAGTTCCAGTGAGTCCGGATTGATTTTCTGTGGCATGATGGACGAGCCGGTACAGAATTCACGTGGTAGTTTCAGGAAACCGAATTCAACGGTTGACCACAAAATCCACTCTTCGGCCCATGTGCTCAAATGCTCGGCGATCATTGTCAGAACAAAGGCGAGCTCCAGCACAAAATCACGGTCGCTTGAGATGTCCAGGCTGTTGGCAGCCACTTCGTCAAATCCCAATAGATCGGCGACTTGGTGACGATCCACCGGAATACTTGTGCCAGCCAGGGCTGCTGCCCCCAGGCTGGAAACGTTTGTCCTTCGACGACAGTCGGCCAAACGGCCGCGGTCACGCTGGAACTTTTCGCAATAGGCAAGCCAGTAATGAGCTGCCAAAACGGGTTGGGCCCGTTGTAGATGCGTATAGGCCGGTAGAACAACACCGGCGTCTTGGTCGGTGCGATCAATCAGCGCTGTTTGGAGAGCAACGATCTTTTGATCGATTCGATCGATGGCATCCCGTGCCCAGAGCCGTAAGCTAGTAGAAACCTGATCGTTTCGACTGCGGCCGGTGTGAAGTTTACGACCCACGTCACCGAGGCGGTCAATTAACGCCGCCTCGATGTGCATATGGATATCTTCCAACTCCGGACACATGGGAAATTCACCAGCCCGGATTTGATCACTGATTTCGTTAAGCGATTGCTCGATTGCCTCGCGTTCATCTTCGCTGAGCAGACCCACCGTGGCCAGCATTTGCGCGTGAGCGATCGAAGATCGAATATCGTGGGCGTGGAGTCTCCAATCGAAGCTAATGCTTTCGGAAAACTCTTCTAGCCGTCGATCCGTCGCTGTATTAAAAACTCCGCTACGCGATGGCGTCGACAAGAGTGCCTCATCTATCTTCAGGAGGGTTAATTCGGACCAGATTGCGACAACGTAGTTATACTAAACAGGTTACATCGATGTGTCAACGAACCGATGGTCCAAATGCCTAATTTTTAGGCAGGTGGTGGGCCGTTAATTCGTGTTCTTCGGAAAAAGTCGGCCCCTTGTTAAAAGAGCGACTAAAGAAGTAACATTCAGGGGCTTGTATATTCCGCATTGTGCGGCTTATGCCAAGTGTAGAAGCCCATCACCAAAGGGAATTGGAGCGGTGCCCCGACGCGACGATCTCAAAAAAATATTGCTTATTGGATCAGGCCCGATCGTCATTGGACAAGCCTGTGAATTTGATTATTCGGGTACTCAAGCCTGCAAAGCGCTTCGCGAAGAAGGCTATGAGGTGGTGCTGGTTAATTCCAACCCGGCTACGATCATGACCGATCCGGACACGGCGGACCGGACGTACATCGAACCGCTGACTTGGCAGACCGTTGCCAAGATCATCGAGTGTGAGCGCCCTGATGCTCTGTTACCGACGCTTGGTGGACAGACCGGCTTGAATGTTGCAATGGACCTTGACCGTGAAGGTGTCTTGGAAAAATTCAACGTAGAAATGATCGGTGCAAATGCCCAGGTCATTGCCAAGGCGGAAGAGCGAGATCAGTTCCGTCTGGCTATGGAAAAAATAGGTCTGGAAGTCTGTCGTGGCGAGACGGTTACTGATCTCAACGCGGCCCGACGTCTCTTGCCCAAGATAGGGCTGCCGTGTGTTGTCCGACCCAGTTTCACGTTGGGAGGGTCCGGTTCAGCGATTGCTTACAACAGCGAAAGTTTTGAGGTGCTGGTGCGACGGGGTCTGGATCAGTCCCCGATTTCGGAAGTCTTAATTGAAGTGTCCATTTTGGGTTGGAAGGAATTCGAAATGGAGGTGATGCGCGACTTGGAAGACAATGTCGTGATCATTTGCAGCATTGAAAACTTCGATCCGATGGGCGTGCACACGGGGGATTCCATAACGGTTGCTCCTGCGCAGACGTTGACCGACAAGGAATATCAACGTATGCGGGATGCCAGCCTGGCGGTCATTCGGGAAATTGGAGTTGAGACGGGTGGATCCAATATTCAATTTGCCATCCATCCGCAAGACGGCCGGATGATTGTGATAGAAATGAATCCGCGTGTCAGCCGCAGCAGTGCTTTGGCATCGAAGGCGACCGGTTTTCCCATAGCCAAAATTGCTGCAAAACTGGCAGTAGGTTACCGTTTGCACGAGCTTCCCAATGATATCACGCGAAAAACGGTTGCCTGTTTTGAGCCAACGATCGACTACGTGGTCACAAAGATTCCTCGTTTTGCATTTGAAAAATTCCCAGAGGCTGACACGACGCTCACCACACAAATGAAGAGTGTTGGGGAAACGATGGCAATTGGCCGGACGTTCAAGGAGTCCTTTCAAAAGGCGTTGCGCGGCTTGGAAGTCGGTAGTTTTGGTTTTGGTGCTGATGGGAAAGATCTATGGGATACCGAACAACAACCTACCTACGATGAGATTCGTGCCAAGCTGGCGACACCGGGTCCCGATAGGGTCTGGTATCTGCGCTATGGCTTGAAGGCCGGTATGACGGTTGCTGACATCTACGAATTGACGGCGATTGATCCCTGGTTTCTGGATCATTTGGAACAAATTGTCGAGATGGAAGATCAGCTGCGTTCACTCGCCAAAATGGCAAATGTTGATACCCCAACCCTCAGATTAGCCAAACAGTACGGGTTTGCTGATCGCCAACTGGCAACTCTTCTCAACACGACAGAGACGGATGTGCGAAGTTTTCGCAAGTCCAAGGGAGTTGTAGCAACATTTAAATCGGTAGACACATGTGCTGCCGAATTTGAAGCCTACACACCTTATTATTATTCGACCTATGAAGACGAAGATGAAACTCCGCCGAAGGATCCGAATCAAAAACGCATCATGATCTTGGGTAGTGGACCCAATCGTATCGGTCAAGGTATTGAATTCGACTACTGTTGTTGCCATGCCAGTTTTGCACTTCGTGAAATGGGAATTCAGTCAATCATGGTCAACTCGAACCCTGAAACTGTGAGTACGGATTACGATACAAGCGACCTATTGTTTTTCGAGCCTCTCACTGCTGAAGACGTCCTCAATATCTGTGACCGCATGCAACCTGACGGAGTCATTGTTCAGTTTGGTGGACAAACGCCCTTAAATTTATCGAGGGCGCTGGCCACAGCAGGTGTTCCCATTATTGGAACAAGCGTGGACACAATCGAAGCGGCGGAAGACCGCGAGAAGTTCCAGAAATTATTGCAACGACTCGGATTGAGGCAACCAGCCAACGGGATCGCACGAACCATGAATCAGGCCCGCGCAGCAGCGGCCAGTGTGGGCTACCCTGCGCTGGTTCGCCCCAGTTTTGTGCTTGGCGGTCGGGCGATGGAAATCTGCTACGATCAGACGCAATTTGAGAAATTTGTTGCCGAAGCATTTGTCGTGGCTCAAGGGCAGCCGGTACTGATCGATCGATTTCTTGAAGATGCTACTGAGGTAGATGTGGATGCCATTTGCGATGGTGAGCGGGTGGTGATTGCCGGGGTGATGGAACATATCGAAGAGGCGGGGGTTCATTCGGGGGATTCAGCTTGTGCGATTCCTCCCTACAGTCTACCCGGTCCCGTGGTTGACGAACTCCGCGCCGCAACGGAGGCCATGGCACGAAGCCTCCGAGTGGTTGGTTTGATGAATGTACAATTTGCCCTCAAACAGGAAGATGGCGTTACGAACTTGTACGTACTTGAGGTCAATCCACGTGCCAGTCGCACGGTACCTTTTGTTGCCAAGGCAACAGGTATGCCAGTGGCCAAAATTGCGGCCAAATTGATGGCCGGAATGACCCTCGATGAACTGGGAATCGATCGAGAACCCATTCCGGCTGATGTCTCAGTGAAAGAGAGTGTGTTCCCGTTTCGAAAATTCGTGGGTGTCGATATCGTTCTCGGGCCGGAGATGCGCAGTACCGGGGAGGTCATGGGTATCAGCCGACGGTTTTCAATTGCCTTTGCCAAGAGTCAATTGGCTGCTGGCACTGTGCTGCCAGAGGAGGGTAATATTTTCTTAAGCGTTTCGACGCGCCATAAGGGAAAAATTGTCAATCTTGCTCAACGTCTCAAGGATTTGGATTTCCAGCTCATGGCAACAGATGGTACTGCAAGACAATTGACCAGTGCTGGCATCGAGGTGGAGCGCGTGAAGAAAATTGCCGAAGGTCATCCCAATTTGCTCGATCATTTGATTGACGGAAACGTGGCGCTGATCATGAATACACCGAGTGGAAAAGGTGCACGAACGGATGAAGGACGAATCCGTGCATCGGCGGTACAGCACGGAGTCCCCTGTATCACCACGATTCAGGCGGCAGAGGCAGCCGTCATGGCGATGGAGGCGCTGCGTGATGATGACATGGGTGTGGAGCCGCTTCAGGATCGTTTTGCCACATTGGGGCTGAAGTTGCCCAACATTAGCTAGCAGCCAGCACGGCCGTATCGAAAGTCCCCTCAAGCAGTTGACCGTTATAACCGATACTTTTTCTATCCCGGCCATGAGAAGTCCGGACGGGGTTGTATCGTGAGATGGGTGTGACCCTCGAACTCACGGGATCCGGTTTTTCAAGGTAAATTCTCCAACCGGGCAGAATTTCAAAATTACTCATATCCCGATGAAAGAATTCATGTCCCAGTTCAAGACGGAGTATGACATGGGCGAAATGCAGCAAACCGAGCCGAATGCACTCTTTGAGGAGATGCTGGTCGCCCATGAGCAAGCGTTACAGGATATCATCACTCGCGAACGCCAATATCAGGAAATGCTCGATGAGTCCGAACGAGTGCTCAAGGCATGTCGGGTTCGTGAAGAAGAACTTTGTCGAACACTGAAAGCCAGCCAGAAGAGCGAATCTGAAGCTCGGGCCGCATTGAAAGAAAGCCTTGAACGGGAGCGCCAATACGAGGCAGCGATTGAGGATGCCTTGGCACGAGAGTGCAAATACAAAGAAGCTGTTGACGCATACGAAAGGATGCTTAAGGCATTTAAGGCGACACTGGATACGAAGATGGCTTAAGTGCGCACCGCTAACAGGGAAGGTCATTCTGTCCCTGGTCGGCTGGCTTCAGGAATTCTTTTCTTGAGACTGCTTGCTATTTTACAATGGCTTGTCGCAGGCGGGTTTCAATTTGAACACATAGCTTGCGTGCCAGGGATGTTATCTACAAGAGCCCAGTAAAACCAGAATAAAGATCATCAGCACGGCACCGATGATCCAGACCCAAAGTGGAGGAGGTTCACCATCGTTGTAACCAGGATCTGGCATGATATCATCGACCTCCTCTCACTTGTTTTAGGGTATCGTCGTCGCGGGTAAAACAAATAGATTTTAATGGGTATCAGCAAGCTTGGCGATTCCAGTCGTTGTAGCAAAACGGTGCGCCAGCATTCTCTCTCCGAAACCAGAAACACACTCTGTCTGCCGGGGACAAATAAAGCCAGTCCAGATTACCAAACCATGGGCTCCAAATTTCTTTGCCAATAGAAGGGCGTGCTTGCAGGACCACGCTGTACAATCACTCGAGTAAATCACGACCACAACGATCTATCGGCTATGAACAGGTGAGGCAACCGGTCGTTAGAACTTGTGTCGTGAAAAAAACAAAAGCCCCCCATGAGCAGAGCCCATAGGGGACTTCGTTTTGGCATGATTTGTTTCAGCCGTTGCTGTCAGCGTAGAGCTTTTTAAAAAATGCCCCGGTGCCTACGATGCCAACGACAAGGAACTTCCAAAAATGTTGTAATAATCCGGTTTTCACCGGGACCGCTACCGCGCCGCCGGTGATCAAGGCGGAAAGGCCAAATTGAGCAATCTTGTCATCCTGGTGAAATTCAGCGTAACGTTTTCCTGGGAGGTAGGAATAACCTGACAACAAGGATTGGAATACGGGCAGTGAACGGACCAGATCATCTGGCGCCGCAACCAGATTGATTTCCATGACACCGGTACGCCCCAAAAAACGCGTGTTGTAATTGACCAACGGCAATTCATTACTCTCGGTACGAACGGCCCATTGGAGATGACGGGTCTGTTCGTTGTATTGGGGAGAGTGCTCCCAATTCAGGTTGTTGTCTTGAGTTCCTTTGCGAATCGAAGTAAGGATTGCATCCCTATCCAGGTTGTCTTATTCGTCGTCGGAAACGTGGCCGGTCTCTGAAAATTCAAAAATCACAAACCAAGTTGCATCGTTCTCGTGAGGTGCAAGAAATCCGATTTCATTGCCATTGATCGTGTCTTCCATCCATTCAAGTAAAGTTCGAGTCCACTTGGCACCAACAAACCGACAGCCCGCGGGAACGGTGATTTGACCGACATCGGCAAGTTCAACCACTGAGGGACCCGTCTGTCACGGAATCACCAATTCCTTTTCCTGCCCCCGCAATGTGCCGACAAGTGCGCCGGTGGCAAGCAACACAGATGCCCCAGTCAGCACAACGCGACGACGAGCTGGCTGCTTGAATGGATTTGGCAACATGGCCTTCCTTTGTATGGGCCGGGTGAAAAGAATCGAGGGGAACCAACAAGGTAATGATGAAGCCACTGGGAAAATCTAGGTCGGTCAACGTAGCGCGTCAACTAACGGAAAATTTCGCAGAGAGTGATCTTGACGAGTTTCCGGATGATACGGGTACCCAAGTGACTGGCCGGTGCTAGCGACTGCCGATAATTCGGGGTAGGACGGTGTTGGACGTCTCGCTATCATGCGCCGCGCGTCACCATTCAGATCGTCGGGAGATTGACCAGCATGCGGTATTTTTTGACTGGAATTACAGGCTTTGCAGGACCACATTTGGCAAGGATGTTGCTCAAAAACGGCCACCAGGTCCATGCCCTGATTCGCGGGAGTAGTGGACGTGAATTCGATCTGCTTGATTTGCTGAATGTTAGTGAAATAGAAAACATCCATTTTCACTTCGGTGACCTCGTCGATTATCAATCGTTGGCTCGCATCTTTTCGACCGAAACATTTGATGGCGTGTTTCATCTGGCGGCCCAGTCCCATCCGCCTACGAGTTTTGTGGATCCCGTCGGCACGATGCGAAATAATGTGACCGGTACGGTCAACTTGATCGACGTCATTCAAAGACACCAGCCAGATTGCGTCTTACAGTTCACGTCGACTTCAGAAGTTTATGGTGATGAATGCAAACAGGTTGGTACGCTTGTTGAGGACATGGCATTGCGACCGAGTAATCCCTACGGTACCAGCAAGGCAATGATTGATCTCTATGTTCAGGAACGCTGTAAAAATGGGTTCTTGAAAGGATTTATCACTCGAGCATTTTCGCACACCGGCCCCCGCCGCGGGCGCAATTTTTCGATCTCGTGGGATGCGTACCATTTGATGGCCATCAAACATGGACGGATTGAAGGTCGAACTTTACCTGTGGGCAATCTGCAGACACAGCGTGTTGTGATCGATGTTGATGATTGTGTGCGAGCCTATTATGAACTCATGCTCAAATTCGACACGGATTCCAATGGCCAGGTCTACAATGTCTGCGGCAGCCGTGAATCGGTTAAGAAGATGGAATATTTCACTGACAAGCTGATCGAGTATTCGGGTTTGGATTCTATTGAAAAGAAAATCGACCAACGTGTCTTCCGACCGATTGATATTATGATTCAGGTAGGCTGTACCGAGAAGATCCACAGGCGAATTGGTTGGAAGCCAACCATTGCGATTGATCAAACGTTGGCCAATCTACTGGACTACTGGGATCGCAAGCTGGCGCCGTCTAAAGGTTCTCTTCGCTCGGCTGCGTAACACGACGCATTGTTTGCGGCCGGCATGCAGACGGTTTCTGAGATGTGGGGAGCTGGGAACTGCTCGGCCGTTTATGAAAATCCGTTTGAGCTGACGGTTTTGGCCGCCCGGCCATGGCTGGAAAACCACCTTAGCAGGCTGGCGCGTTCGATGAATCCGGTGGGTTTTCGATTGTTGACAATCAACACCGATCGGATGGAGACCCGACACAGGAATTCGTAGATCAATCGAAGGGGTGCATCTTCGTCGTAGCACAGCGCGTTGGGTCGCATGAAATCGGCAACTTTGCGATACGGTGCAGCGGATAAATTTGCCGAAGCCAAAACGTCCTTTTCGGAAACCATTCCGATCAAACAACCCTGTTCGTCCACGACGGGTGCCAGGCCAATATGAAATCGGAGAAAAAATTCGGCTGCTTCCAGGACAGTGGAGTCCCGTTTTAGACTGTTGACGACCGCGGTCATTGCATCCCGTGCCCGCGCATTTTGCATCGGATCTGAAGAATCGATGCTCGAGTTATCGGCGGCGACGGTTGGTTCACTGAGTTGTGAAAACGTGACAATGTGATTGCGACCCTTTTCTTTAGCTACCAGCAGGCACTGATCTGCCATGTCGAGCAGCTCTTGGGGGTCTTTCATGTCAGCCAATATTTCCGAGACGCCAAAACTGGCAGTGACAGCCAGGCTTTGGCTGTTAATTGCAAGGGGTGTATTTTGTAACTGGATTCGCAGCTGCTCGGCCCAGGCGTAAGCAACCGACTGTGTCGTGTCGGGAAAAATGACACAGAATTCCTCACCTCCCATTCGGCAGAGCAGATCGCCATCACGTGTGTGTTCCCGAAACAGATCGGCGAATTGACAGAGGACATCATCTCCCGTCCGATGACCGTAGGTATCGTTGATCCGCTTGAAATAGTCGACGTCAAAGAGGACGCATGACAGCGGCAGGTGATCTTTCCGTGAGCGGTGCCAGAGGTTCTTTAAAAGCTTGAGAAAACCTCGCCTTGTCGGCAAGTTCGTGAGTGCATCGGTGCTGGCCAACCGGGCTAAACGTGATTCGCGATCCAGTGCTCGGGAACCAACGTTAAGTCGCGCTAGAAGTTCTTTTTCTCCCACGGGCTTGGTCAGATAGTCGTCCGCGCCGTTCTCCAATGCTTCGATGAGATAAGAAGAATCATTACGATCGGTGAGAAAAAGGGTGTACAGATAATGCGGAAGTTCCAGTTCACGGATCCTTCGACACAGTTCCAATCCGCTGAAATCACCGATTTCCCAATCAGTGATTAAAAAATGAGGGCAGTGCTCCTTAATGGAAGCGAGCGCTTCAGCACAAGTGGATGCCCCGTAGGTTGTCAATCCGGCTGCCGAGAGCATCTCCGAAACTACCTGGTACGTAGCCGGGTCACCATCGACCACGAGTACTTCGAGGGATTCTTTTGAGATTCGATTTGAAACTTGCTGCTCTTCAACAGGAGTCGGGTTCGACGTGGGTTCTCGTGATTTCATGTTACAGATTGTTTTTTTCTGCGAGAAGTTTTATCGACAAACGTTTTTGGGTGTCGATGTTGCGATTGTGGTAGAGTGTCTATCCATTGGCCAGGCTTTGAGTTTTTGCCGTCCAGTGGCCGTACCACGCGACGCCGATCAAGAGGATCAAAATGATGGCTGACGAGATGGCAACCCAATCGGGCACCAGGTGTGAAACCATGCTCGGTTGAGCAACAATATTGTAGCCAGCCCATTGCACGAACAGATCTGTCAGCAGGCCGAGACCGATTGACACGCCGCAGATTGCCAACAAGTAGCTGCCCAGTGCGTGCCAGCCGAGTTCTCTCCGTACTACCGACAGACCAGCAAAATTGGTTGCCGGTCCTGCCAGCAAGAATACCAGTACGGTCCCAGGACTAACACCCGATACTAACATGGCTGCAGCTACGGGTGTGGAAGCGGTTGCACAGATGTACATGGGTATGCCAATCAATAACATACCGGCCATTGGTAGCACGCCCCCGTCCCATTGTTGAAGTGACCCGGCAGGAAGTGTTGAGCTGACGACCGCTGCAATCAGGATTCCTGCGATAAGCCACAATCCAATGTCACGAAGTAAATCGGTCGACGCGTACACGATTCCGCTCACGAGAGATCGAAAACCAAAAACTGGCTGGTTCGCATTGGTCATCCCACCCGGTTGGCCCGGAGGTTCTTGGTTGGCACAACACCCTGGCGCGATTGACAAGCCTGTTGTGATGTCGAGTGTGGCCGTTGTTGGACGAATCGGTTCACAACAACTGTTGGCCGTGTCAGGATTGTCGTTTGGTATGACTTTATTGCTGGATGTATGTTCCAAATCTTCTTGCAGTTGTGTTAACAACCCCGCAGTGACCGCGCTAATGATCGCAGCGATTGGCCGGACAATTGTCATGAAAGGACCCAGCATGACATACGAAACGGCCAACGAATCAGCCCCGTTTTCGGGAGTTGAAATTAAGAAAGATACCGTTGCTCCTCGAGAGGCCCCACTACGGCGCAGGGCAACGGCAGCTGGCAGAACGCTACAGGAACAAAGGGGAAGCGGTGTACCGATCACCGCGGCGCGAAAAACGGGTCCGACTCCCCGGCCCCCCAACCAGCGTTGGACCCAGGCGGTCGGAAACCATCCTCGCAAGATCCCAGCTACGAGCAAACCGACCAACAGCCAAGGTGCAGCTTCAACCCAGATGTTCCAGGTGTTCCTCGTCAAATCGGCAATAAAGCGGGTCAGAAGCATTGGTCTTTGTGATCGGGCAGGCTCTCAATCATTGCCAGCACGTTGCGGCGGAATCGGTTTTCAGCCTTTGTTGAATTATACAGTGCAAGTTGCAATCTGGCCGCGCGAAGTCACCGAGAAATTCGTTAGAATTGGGCCTACCAGCCCTTGATTACCCTGCAAGGAGTGATTGCAGGGTCAACACCCACAGCATCGTCATCGAAAAATCGTGCAACGTTGATGGGAACGGGCAGTTGGCCAGTAGGGTTACAATCAAGATAAAACGGCTGCAATGGCTTCACAGAGCTGAGGCATGTTCGATTCGGTCATGCCCGCGACATTGACGCGTCCGCTGCCAACCACATAAATGGAGTGACGGTTGCGCAGCTCGTCGACCTGCAATCGAGATAGGCCGGAAAAAGAAAACATGCCACGTTGCTTTTCGATGAAAGTGAAGTCGTGGTCCACGTTCAATGACTGCATTGTTTGGACGAACAATGTTCGCATCCCATTGACTCTTTCGCGCATCTCTGAGAGCTCTGATTTCCATGTTTGTCTCAGCGACGCATCGGCGAGAATAGTAGAAACGATTGCAGCGCCATGGGCTGGTGGATTGGAGTAGTTGGCCCTTACGCAGCGTTTGATCTGACTCAAAACAGACCCCGCCGCATCTGGATCGAATGCAACTGCTGTGAGTGCTCCAACACGTTCACGATAAAGGCCGAAATTCTTCGAGAAGGAGGTGCAAATTAGCAGGTCTTTACAATGCTCACACAATGTGAGCAAGCCTTGTCGATCCTCATTGAGTCCATCGCCAAATCCCTGGTAGGCGAAATCAACTAACGGAAGCAATTCGCATTGGGCAATCACCTTGGCAATCGCTTTCCATTGCTCTGGTGTTGGATCGATTCCCGTCGGGTTGTGGCAACAAGCATGTAGCAGCACCACTTCACCGGCGGGGATGTTTCGCAGTGCCTCCAGCATTGAATCAAGATCAAGTCCATTGGAGGGCGCATCAAAATAAGGATAAGATTCTGTAGCAACTCCAGCAGCCGCGAATACGTTGCCATGGTTGGCCCAGGTCGGTTGGCTACACCAGATCCTTGCTTTAGGCAGCTCGCTATGGATGAAATCTGCCGCGACTCGAAGTGCACCCGTACCTCCCGGAGTTTGTGCCGTCACGGCCCGTTTTCCAGTGACTATTTCATGAGAATCGCCCCAGAGAAGTTCCCGTACCTGTCGTCCATATTTTGGGATGCCGTCGATTTCCAAATAGGATTTAGTCGTTTCCTCTGACAGAAGTCGTTGTTCTGCTTGGCGCACACAGTCCAGAATTGGCGTGATTCCCGCCGCATCCTGGTAGACCCCTACTCCCAGGTTGATTTTGTCTGCATGGGTATCCTTTTTAAAAGCTTCGGTAAGACCAAGAATTGGATCAGGCGGTGCTGTAGAGATGGATTGAAACATGATAAATGAATGTCAAGTTCAGGTTTTTGGTAAGGTTGCTTACAACTGGCGACCATCATCGTATCGACCGAGTTGTTTGGTAGGAAGTCCCCTCAAAGACGAGTTGCCGAAAACCATCGTTGGGGATCGGATGTTGACGTGTTGATCAGCGCAGTCTGGCGGATCGATCATCTGCCAACCTGAGGATGTTCGAGCATCGCGTCAGCACGTTTTGGGCTCCATCCTGTTTTCGATGAAGCAGGACCCGATTCTCTGAAACGGTAAAGCCACAAGCGAGTGACTGGCCGGGACCGATGAGATGAGTGAACAGCCAAATCGACATGGCGTGATTGGAAGACGATGTCGGATCAGGCAAACCGGATGTCAAATTTCACGTGCTGTTCGGTCCTGGCTGATCGCCGGATCCAATGGCTGTTGTGACTCCTCAAAATACACAGGTTCAGGTGGAGGGAGTCGGTGCAAATGGTCGCCATGACTTGTCGGAGACGTCCGCTGGGGCACCAGTTCTGGAACCACCAAGCTTCTGCGGCCAGGATTGTTAAGAATGGGGCCTTCCTCAACCAGGGGAACCGTTTCGATGGTTGGATGATGAGCGGATTCTGGTTGATCGGTTGTAAGAAACGAATTCTCTTCGACCGAAGTGCATGGCAGTTTCAGGTGGCTCTGCAGGTGCCAGTGGTAAGGCGAATACTTATGCCAATGTGTTCCACACCCGCCGGCCAAGATGGATGTTGCTGTCAGTATCAGCAGCCAGATCCGCATCATTGAGTCGTCCCGTTAAGAAAATATAAATAGGCAATAACAACTAGATCGGGTGAATTCCTGGCACAACTTTGAAAATCTGAATTGGGTGGAGACTGCAGCGAAAATTTGCAAAAAACACTAAAGGAGGATAATGACGGCACGTCGAATTAGTACACATCAACAGCCGTTGGCGGTTCTTTCTTAGCAGCCGGTTTTGACCAAAGGACCAGAGGATCTGCCGTGTTATCGGGGCAGGCACGACTTGTATCCCCTACAATGCGAATATCGTTGATAGGGGAAACTTGAATCGTATGAGATTTGACGGTGCGAGACCCATTGTCAGACTCGGTCATTTTTCAAATCGTAATCGGTGAAATGTGATCGCCGGCAATCCGTTTTTTCCGAGGATCGCTAGTTGGATCACTTCAAATCACCTAAGCTATGAAACTTGGGGCCTAAACATTACCAGAGGAATTGTTTTCGATGGTACATGATCCACTGGCGTGGGTTGAATTGGAATTGGATCAGCTGTCTCGCCAGCATCTGCTCAGGAAATTGGTATGTCGCACGGGGCCTCAGCAGTCCGAGGTTCTCAGTGGTGGTACAAAGCTGATCAATTTCGGGGCAAATGACTACCTGGGCCTGGCCGCTGACCCCCGGCTTGGCCGGGCGGTGACCCGGGCTATTGAAACGGACGGCTGGGGAAGTGGGGCCAGTCCATTGATAACTGGCCGAACCGCTGCCCATGCTGAGCTGGAAAACTCGCTGGCTGATTTTGAAGGGACCGAAGCTGCCCTGCTATTTGCGACTGGATTTGCTGCCAATGTGAGTACCCTTGCTGCCATTGTGGACCGGGGTGATGTGATCTTCAGCGACGAGAAAAACCACGCCAGTATTATCGACGGTTGCCGATTGTCTCGAGCCGAAGTAAAAATTTTTCCCCATTGCGACTATGACTCACTCGCCGATCAACTCGCGAGTTGTCAAAGTGTACCAAGACGATTGATCGTTTCTGACAGTCTGTTCAGCATGGACGGCGATTTGGCAGATTTGGCCAGGCTTAGTCAATTGGCCCAACAATCCGATTCGATGTTGCTGATCGACGAGGCGCATGCCACGGGCGTGTTTGGCCAGTTGGGTCGTGGCGTGGCCGAACACCAGGGAGTCGAACCCGAATCGATGATTCGGGTTGGCACGCTTAGCAAGGCGCTGGGTTGCGCGGGGGGATTTGTCGCCGGGCGCCAGACATTGATCCATTGGCTGGCGAATCGGGCACGGAGTTACGTTTTTTCTACCGCTACACCTGCAGCG
>Ga0310124_10000641_pt1 | contig 24309 bp, 19 predicted proteins | sample CB11b_AW_Bot5_MG_FD_203507 | JGI IMG/M metagenome (GOLD analysis project Ga0310124, IMG submission 203507) | Marine microbial communities from Western Arctic Ocean, Canada - CB11b_AW_Bot5 | ecosystem: Environmental > Aquatic > Marine > Oceanic | place: Canada: Western Arctic Ocean | collected...
CAGGCGTAATTTGTCGTAAAGCTTGCTCGCACGTTCCGCGATAACTTGCGCGTTCTGATTCTGTCTATCGTTGCGCCACAAGTTATCAATGGTACGCAGTGCCACCAGCAAGGTGGTTGGGCTAACCAAGATAATGTTTTGCTCCATCGCATCTTTAACTAAGCTAGGGTCGGCTTGAATCGCCACCTGAAACGCAGGTTCTACCGGAATAAACATCAACACATAATCAAGGCTCTGTATGCCTTTTAGTTGATGATAATCCTTCTGGCTCAAGCCTTTAATGTGCGCGCGCAATGAAGCCAAGTGATCACGTAATGCAGCATCACGTTGTTGATCAGTTTCAGCATTGAAGTAACGCTCAAACGCCACCAAAGCCATTTTTGAATCCACCACCACTTGCTTGTCTTGTGGCAGATGCACAATCACATCTGGCTGGTAACGCTTGCCCGCATCGTTTTGCAGGTTCACTTGAGTTTGGTATTCGTGGCCTTCGCGCAGCCCTGATTCTGCCAGCACCCGTGCCAGTACCACTTCGCCCCAGTTACCCTGCTGTTTATTATCGCCCTTTAGTGCTTGGGTCAGATTAACCGCTTCACGAGTCATGCTCTCATTAAGACGTTGCAGGTTTTTAAGCTCATGTACTAAGGTGTGACGCTCTTTGGCTTCTTGGCTAAAGCTGTCGTTCACTTGTTTCTTGAAGCCTTCTAGTTGCTCTTTCAGCGGCGACAACAAACCCTCTAAGCTTTGCTTGTTTTGTTGATCGACCTTAGCGGTTTTGCTCTCAAACAGTTGATTCGCTAACAGTTCAAACTGCTGCTTAAGTCGAGATTCTGCTTGTTCTAGCAGTTGCAGCTTTTCACTGTTGGCGAGGTTTTCTTGGTCATGTCTTGCCTCTTGCTCTCTAAGCTCAGCCTCTAACTCAGACTTATGCTCCTTAAGAACATTGATATCATCGGCATACTGTTGGCGCTCTTGCTTGACCGCCTCAAAGTAGCGCAGCTTTTCCATCGCGGCCATCACCTTGCCATGGGCTTGCTTGAGCTCGAATGCCGCTTTGTCTCGGTCATCATCCAACTCATTAAGCTCTTGTTGCGCCTCTGCGAGTGAGGACTTGAGCTGAGATTGTTGAGACTCATGCAGCAAACGGTCGGACTCTAGCTGCTGTTCAAGAAGTCGCTGTTGAAAAGAGAACTTCTGTTTGATCCACCAACCCACCACACCGCCGCTGACGAGCGCGCCAGAAATAGCAGCAATAAGCGGTGCTTGATGTTCGATAATCCATTGCATGATAATGATTTAGCCTAATTGGAAGTAACTCATTAAATGGTATTTTGATACTGGATAAATGTCCAGTTTGCCGTATTAAATTTCGACAGATAGACTAGGCGCTCCGTATTCTGTCCCATCAAATTAGAATGAGTTGCTATGAACGAACGTCGTGCCTTGGGCTTTGGCCTTTCCGCGGTATTACTGTGGTCAACAGTTGCTACTGCTTTTAAGCTGACCCTTGCTGAGTTTTCACCGATTCAAATGCTGACCATTGCCAGCATAGTGTCATCGATGGCACTGATCGCCATCTGCGCCTTTCAAGGCAAGCTTTCTCAGCTGAGTACTACGTTCCTTTCAAACCCTTGGTATTACCTACTGCTCGGCTTGGTCAATCCACTGGCCTACTACCTGATTCTATTCAAAGCATACGACCTATTGCCTGCATCTCAAGCGCAGGCCATTAACTACAGCTGGGCAATCACGCTAACCTTGATGGCGGCGGTTTTTCTCGGACAAAAGATTCGTAAGCAAGATTGGATTGCTTGTACCTTCAGTTATGCGGGTGTGGTGGTCATTGCCACCAAAGGCGATGTGCTAGGAATGCAGTTCGATAGTCCACTCGGTGTGGCTCTGGCGCTACTTTCAACCTTGCTTTGGGCGGGATACTGGATTCTAAACACCAAAAACAAGGCTGACCCTGTGATTGGCGTATTGCTTGGTTTCTTAGTGGCATTGCCCTTCGCGATCGGTTTAACCCTTTACGAAGGCGAGAGCTTTAGTCAAATCACAGCAAAAGGTTGGATGGCTGTGACTTACGTAGGCCTGTTTGAGATGGGCATTACCTTTGTCTTATGGCTATCAGCATTAAAACTGACCAACAACACAGCGCGTATCAGCAATCTGATTTTTGCGTCACCGTTTATCTCGTTGATGCTACTTTCGACCATCATTGGTGAAGAGATTCACCCAGCGACCCTGTTTGGCTTGGTACTGATCATTGCCGGCTTGGTGATTCAACAGGTCAAGTTTTCAAAAAACAAACCTGCGTGACTGAGTAAATGAGTAAATGAGTAAATGAGCCAAAAGACTCGATTGAGCACGAAAAGCTATCGATAAATTCGAATCTAGAGCTAGATTACCGCTTATAGATACAAAAATGGCGAGTCATATGACTCGCCATTTTTATGTAATTTAAAATCTAATGGATAAGCTCAAAGCTTAAACCCACTGACCTGCTGCAAAGCCAGAGCTCCAGCACCATTGGAAGTTATAGCCTCCTAACCAACCTGTTACGTCCATGACTTCACCGATGAAGTAAAGGCCAGAGACCGTCTTACATTCCATCGTTTTTGAAGATAGGTGATTGGTGTCTACACCGCCTAGAGTCACTTCGGCCGTTCGGTAACCTTCGGTGCCGTTTGGCGCTATTTTCCAGTTCTCTAGATGCTCTACAATGTCATTCAGCTGTTTTTCATTGAACTGCTTGAGCGGCTTGTCTTCCAGCTCTTTGCGGTCAACCAACACTTCCACAAAACGCTTTGGTAATGCTTTCGCTAAGGTGTTTTTCAGGCTCTGATTTGGGTGCTTCTCACGAGAGTTTTCAAGTAGTTCAGCAACGTCCACTTCTGGTACTAGATTAATCGAAACCGATTGACCCGCTTTCCAGAACGAAGAAATTTGTAATACCGAAGGGCCAGATAAGCCGCGGTGCGTAAACAGCAACGCTTCTTTGAATAAGGTACCATCTTGCGCGGTGATCTCGGCAGGAATCGCGATTCCTGAAAGCTCAGCAAAGGCTTCTTTGTCTTCTTTATGCAGAGTAAATGGCACCAAACCCGCTGTAGTCGGCATCACAGACAAACCAAACTGCTCAGCAATCTTATAGCCAAATGGCGTCGCGCCTAGTTTCGGCATCGATAAACCGCCCGTCGCCACGACAAGTGAGTCACACTCAACTTCGTCGGTATTGAGGTGCATCTTAAAGCCAGCGTCTGTTTTTTCGATGGAGTGAACATCACAACGGTAGCGCTGTTCAACTTTCGCCTGCTTACACTCTTCAAGCAACATGCTCACGATGTCTTTTGCAGTGTGGTCATTCACACAGAACAATTGGCCGTGGTCTCGCTCTTCGAACTCAATACCGTACTTGCTCACCATCGAGATAAAATCCCAGTTGGTGTATTGAGATAAAGCTGACTTCACGAAGTGAGGGTTATTACATAGGAAGTTGTTGGCTGAAACATCATAGTTAGTGAAGTTACAACGGCCGCCACCTGAGATTAAAATTTTTCTGCCTGGTTTCTTTGCATGATCAACCACCAGCACTCGTCGGCCACGTTTACCCGCTTCCGCAGCACACATTAAGCCCGCGGCGCCCGCACCAATTACGATTACATCAAACTTTTCACTCATTGGGGTTCTGCTTTCTTCACTTTTGCACCTCGAGTACGCCCTGTTCTCGAAATGCCATCAATAAAAAAGGATGTGCATAAACAGCACATCCTTACTAATTGCTCGCTATTCTAGCGGCAATTTTAAACTTTGCAATTGATGTTCAATTGTACAATTTGCAGACAGCAGCAAAACCACTACTTGGCTTAGCGAACCAACAACCGAAGCTTTACACCAAAGCCTAAACTCTACTTCACACGTACTAAATAACTTAGACGATAAAAGAAGACAGCAACGTTACACCCAGCAGAGCGGAAGAAAGTATAAACAACTGTCTTACGCGATCACACTTCGACATAAACACTTCGTCGTGATGATGGTGATACTCTTTGCTTTTGATGTAACTAAACAAGCGAACCTGTTTGGTCATATTGCCATGAGTTGTGAAGAATCCACCTCCGTCTACTTGTTGATAAAGTAGAGGATGTGCTTCTCGCATTATATAAATGAGTGTTCTTAGCGCAGTAAAATATCGCGCCCAGTTCACGCAAGTCACAACCATTAGTGCAAATAGAATAGTGTCGCCGCTGATCATCCTTTCCTCCCTACATCTTCATAAGAGAACTCAAAAGAAAAAGATAATCAGTGTCTTTCCCGTACTACCTAAACGGCAGGAGCTTCCATAATTGAAGATGAACCATCTTTTGCCAATTGCGCTAGGTCTTTATCAATAAAGAACAGTGCTTTACCGTCTTCACCAACAAGCTCTAGCTTATCCAATACACCTTTAAACAACTTCTCTTCTTCGTGTTGCTCTGCAACGTACCATTGCAGGAAGTTAAAGGTTGAGTAATCTTGTGTGCTGAAAGCAACGTGAGCCAGTTTGTTGATCTTTTGAGTAATCATCTGCTCATGTTCATAAGTTTCACGGAACACTGCACCAAGGCTATCAAATTCATGTTTTGGCGCTTCAATCGCACCTAGAATTGGCATTGCACCTGTTTCACTTACGTAAGTGAAAAGACGCTGCATATGTTCCATTTCTTCTACTGCATGAACACGCAGAAACTCTGCTGCACCTTCAAATCCTTTGTCTTCACACCAAGCACTCATTTGTAAGTATAGATTGGATGAGAAAAATTCTAGGTTAATTTGATCATTCAGTTGCTCAACCATAGTTTTTGACAGCATTTAAGACTCCTAATTACATCCTCAATTTTCTCTACTATATCACTATTTAATGAATATCTCGCAGGCCATTAGTTAACCAATATTTCGAGCGGTCATTACGCAAGACAGTGGATATGAGATCACTTCAGCAAAAAAAGCCATCGCATAGTGCTAATCTTAAATCAGACAATGAATAAAGGAGGTAGCGATATGAGTTACAAACATATTTTGGTCGCGGTCGATTTATCAGAAGACAGCAAATTAATTGTGGATAAAGCGGTAGCATTGGCTAAGCCATTGGAAGCCAAAGTCTCTTTTATCCATATCGATATTAACTACGCAGAGCTGTATACCGGCCTAATTGATATCAACATGGCAGAAACCCAACATAACGCGATGGAAGCATCTCGAGTTCAGCTGCAAAATTTTGCTGAGCATGCTCAATACCCAATCACCCATACCTTAGTGGGCAGTGGCGATTTGAGTCATGAGCTGTGTGACACCATCAACGAGTTCAATGTTGATTTGGTGGTTTGTGGTCACCATCAAGATTTCTGGAGCAAGCTACTTTCTTCAACACGACAACTGATCAACGCCTCTCCGGTTGATATGCTGGTCGTGCCTCTAAGAGATTCAGAAGACTAATGAATTAAGGTTAGGTAACATACAGCTCATATCTTATTAACGAAGTTTTACTATGAGCTATTTAGCTGGTGTTACCCTCCTATGGGCCTTCTCCTTTAGCCTGATCGGCGTTTACCTTGCTGGTCAGGTTGATGCTTGGTTCTCTGTACTGATGCGTGTTGCCCTTGCCGGTATCGTGTTTCTTCCTTTCCTTAAGTTCCGTGGCGTCTCGCGTAAGCTGATCGCTAAATTGATGGCCATTGGTGGCATCCAGCTTGGCTTAATGTACTGCTTCTACTATCAGTCTTTCTTGCTGCTATCCGTTCCTGAAGTCCTTTTGTTTACCGTTTTTACCCCAATTTACGTCACGCTTATTTATGATTTCCTCAAAGGGCAATTCTCTCCGTGGTACTTAGTGACTGCGGCAATTGCGGTATTGGGCGCGGTATTCATTAAATTTGCGGGCATCAATGAGAACTTTTTAGTTGGCTTCCTCGTCGTGCAAGGCGCGAACCTGTGCTTTGCTATCGGTCAGGTGAGTTACAAGGTGGTGATGGAGAAGGAATCGACTGAATTACCTCAGCGAACCGTATTTGGTTACTTCTACTTGGGGGCGTTATGCGTCGCTTCCGTTGCTTTCATGCTACTGGGCAATCCAGAGAAGCTGCCAACCACCACTCTTCAATGGGGAATCCTGATCTACCTTGGCTTGATTGCTTCGGGGCTGGGTTACTTTATGTGGAATAAAGGCGCGTGCATGGTCAATGCTGGCGCACTGGCTGTGATGAACAATGTCTTAGTTCCAGCTGGCCTTGTGGTGAACATCCTGATTTGGAACAGAGATGTCGATTTGGTTCGATTGTCTATTGGTGGTGCCGTTATCTTGTTCTCTTTGTTCGTCAATGAGACGTGGGTGAAGAAGCGCGTAGCGAGAGATGCTAGCAATGCCTAGCGCGTTAAGCTAACAAGCTGTATTTAACTAATAAGCTGTATTTAACTAATAAGCTGTATTTAACTAATAAGCTTTGTTTGACTAGCAAGATTCTTATTTAAAATAATACCCAGAAAGCAAAAGAGCGACCGTAGGTCGCTCTTTTTAAATCATCTGTGTAGCAATAAGCTCTTCGAATTAACTTCAGTGGATGTGATTGTGGTTCACCACCTGAGTCTTGCTTTCAGTGAAGGCAACGTCATCCAGTTGTAGGTTGATGCGTTCAAGATCACTTTCCAGTTTTTGGCTTTTCTTAAACAGCTTTTGCTGCTTCTTAATCATCTTCGCGAGCTTTTTGTTGTACTTCTCTTGTTTCTTCGCCGCTTTCTTCGCTTGTTTGAGTTCAGCTTTCTCATCGCCGCTCGCCTTCGCCATCAATTTTTTCAGCTTGGCTTTTTTCAACGCGACTTTATCCGCTTTTTCTACGATAGCAGGATCAAAGATTTGTACCGTTGGCTCAACGCTGTCCATTACCTCGATAAGAGAAACTTCTCGAGTTGGCAATGTTTCAGCAAGTAGACCACACGCGACTTTTTCTTCAGCGGGTTTATTCTGACAATCAATCGGTGGGATCGCTGTTGGTTTGCATAGATTCGCTTGATCCGACGATGAGCGCGCACAAGAGCGGCACACGAACTTTGGTTCAGTCACCAAACTGTGGATTTCTCCCAAGTGTTCGGTGATATCTCGACGGTTTAACTTACAAAAGCGTTTAGCCATGCTACAACTCCAGCTAAGAATAATAATGATTCTTAGTTAGATATACATCCGTAACGCGACTATCGCAAGTGTTAAATAGTGATTTATCGTATTTATGACGGAAAATTTTCTTAGCGTGTCTCTAAGTTATTGATGTCTTAACTAGGTCATTGATGCTTTCACATACACATCAAAACGGTTCTTTTTGGTTTCGATCGCCATGCTCGGTTTTTGCTCGTCTAACCACGCCGCGTAATCCGGCCTTTTAACCACAACTCGCTTAGATGCGAGCTTCAGGGCTGGTTGCAATAGAGCATCTGCATCCATATCCGCACCCACCAATGATTGGAATACACGCATCTCTTTCTTAACCAACGCCGATTTCTTCTTGTTCTCAGGATGTGGGTACATTGGGTCTAGGTACACCACATCAGGCTGTTCGAAATTTGGATCGTTGCTGAGTTTATCTAACGCATCGTGACTTGAAGCGTGAATCAACTTCATACGTTCAGTTACCCAACCACCGATGTCAGGGTCTTGTTGAGCTCGCTGCAAGCCATCATCAAGCAGTGCTGCCACAACAGGGTGACGCTCGACCATCTGTACTTTACAGCCCAACGAAGCCAGCACAAACGCATCACGTCCTAAACCAGCGGTGCCATCGAGGATAGTTGGTGTTGCGCCTTTGTTTAGACCTGCTGCCTTAGCAATTGCCTGACCTTTGCCACCACCGAACTTACGTCTGTGACCAACTGCCCCTCCGACTAAATCAACAAAGATAGCGCCAAGCTTCGGTTCATCGACTTTACGTAACTCAAGTCGCTCGCTAGTCAATACCAAAGCGAAATCGCTGTTTTCAGCATGAGATAAATTCCAACGGGTCGCTAAGTCATTTAAATGATCGATTTGGGTAGCATCTTCGCAAATCAGTTGTAGTTGCAAGGTCGTCTCCAACAGACAGTAGTATTCAAAACAAAAGAGGCAACCAGTTTACCTGATTGCCTCAACAATACATATTAGCGGTGCAAACTATTAGTAGCTCTGAAAGCTAATAGCACTACAAACGATTAGCGCTGCTAGTGCTAAAGAATACTCATCGTGCACCTTGGTTCAATTAATCCAAGTACTCTAACGTTCGCTCTTTTTGTAACTCATCAACGAGCTCAGCAAGTGGTTTAGGTCGGCCTATGATGTAACCCTGTGCGTAGTTCACACCAAGTTCGATCAGCTTGTCGATTATCTGGGTATTTTCAACAAACTCAGCCACCGTGTGTTTACCCATCTGCTTAGCTAAATCATTGATCGAGCGAACCATCACATGGTCCATCTCGTTGACAGCAATATCACGCACAAACAAGCCATCGATCTTCACGATGTCGACCGGCAGTTTCTTTAAGTAACCAAACGACGATAATCCAGAGCCAAAGTCATCCAGTGCAATCATACAACCAAGCTCCTTGATTCGAGTAAAGAACTTGATCGCCTGCTTCATGTTACTCATCGCAGCCGTTTCGGTGATCTCTAAACAGATTTTATGGCACGGTATCGACGAGTCTCTCAAGCTCTCAATCAAGAATTCGACAAATTCTCGATTACCCATCGAATGACCAGAAAGGTTGATTGAACACATCCCTAGTTCCTCAATAACCTCAGGACGTTGCTCCAACCAACTCAAGGTTTGACTCACGACTTGGCGGTCAATCAAATGCGCTATGTTATAGCGCTCTGAGGCTGGCATGAAAATCCCCGGGGATATGTATTCACCGTGGATATTCTTGATACGAACCAAGATTTCGAAGTGCATTTTCTCGCTGTTTTTATCTAGGCCAAGAATGCGCTGAGCAAACAACTCTAAGCGATCATTAGCTAAAGCCTCATGCACTAGATTGACGCATTCCATCTCTAGGTGACGACGACGCAGGTCTTCATCATCTTGATGGTAAAGGTTGTAACGGTTACGCCCTTCCTCTTTAGCAGCATGGCAAGCAGCATCAGCCTGAGCGTGTACCATCTGTGGTGAGGCCGCAGTATGGTCAATCAATCGGATACCAATGGAGCTGGTAAGATTAAGGCGAATATCACCCCACAAGAATGGGTTCTCACTCATCGTCGAGATAATACTGCGACACACATTCACCGCATCTCGCTCAGTACAGTCTTTCATTAATACTGCAAATTCGTCACCACCCATTCGCGCTAACACGGCATTGTATGGCAGAACCTCTTCCAGCAGCTTGGCACTAAACATGATTGCGGCATCTCCCGCTTCATGCCCCGCTGTATCGTTCAAGACCTTGAGTTGGTCTAAATCCAAGAACAGCATAGCGTGAGTTCGCATGTGGCTCTCAACCTCTTTGAGCGCCTTTTGCAGCTCTTGCTCAAAGTGGTTACGGTTAAACGTGTCCGTCAGCAAGTCATAACGAGCTTGATATTCTAGCTTTTCAGACAACTCACGAGTTTCGGTAATGTCTTCTCCAACAATCAACAGCTGATCAGACTCAACCAGCGGGCGAATATTTTCACGAATCCAGATCGTGCTGCCATTAGCATGGCGATATTCAATATCACGACGCCATACGCCACGAATCTTATGCTGTGGTTGCAATAAAATATGACGCGGGATCATTGAGTTTTCATCGACATAGAACTCTCTAGGACGATGACCTAGTAGCTGGTCTAGCGGGTAGCCTAGTAACTGCTCAGCAAACTGGTTCACTTGTTGAATGCGATTATTGCCATCGAGCGTAATCATCATCACGGGTTGTTTGTCGTAATACAGCTTGAGATTCGCTTCACGCTGGAACAACTTATTCTCCGCGAGCTTACCCGAGGTAACATCACGAGCTTCAAATAAGAACTGAACATCATCCTCTTCACTGCCCGGCATAGGCTTTAAAGAGATATCCAACACCATCGCACCACGATCACGACACCACACCTCAGCTTCAAATCGCAAAATCTGGTGTTCATCGCTCGAGATAAAGTATTCTTTCAGTTCCTGTCTTGCTGAGTCTTCCCAGTGTTGGTGGCTTTGAAGAGGTGTTCCCAATTTATAGCCTTGGTTATAAAGCAGCTCATGTAACTTACTGTTACTCGACAGCAATACACCGCCCTTATCAATGATCCCCATGAACTGCAGGCTTTGGTCGAATATCGACTCCAATAACAGTTGGCTTTGTCGGCTGGTACGCTCACTTTTCTTAAGGCGATTGAGGTAATACACCAAGGTTGCGATGACACACGACATAACCAAAAACAGCAAACCTATGGTGCGAATTTCATCTCGGTAGCGCACTAAAAATGACTTAGGCTTGTTGAGAAAAGTCACCGCCGCTTCATTCTCTGCGCCCAAATCCCAACGAGAAATTTGTTGGTAATCGAGTTTGATTTCTGGCGCGCCAGCAACCACTTGGGGCAGCGGTTTATCCGGATTAGCGAGCACATTCAGTAGCACTCGCCCAGTGTCTCGTCCTTGCGTTTCTCCACTGTGGATCACGCCACCAATCGCACCAAACCCAAGTCCTAAATCATGCACGATATACAATGGCATCTGAGTTTTTTTGTTGAGCTGACGCCAGTCTTCTTTGCTACTGACACGACCATTGATGTCGCGGTAGTAGGCCCAGAACAACAAGCTTTTGGTTAGATCAGCGCGTTGCGCGAACGTCATCAGTTCTTGATAAGAATCAGGCGTATATTGCTCCACCAGCCCAGAAAACTCAGGACGTTTTTGTAGGAATAGATCCACTTGGGCGCGAATAGCTTCACCCGTTACCGAGTGATCAGTAACCACATAAACTTTTTTAACCGTCGATTGCAGTCGCTTAATCAACTCGATATTACTCGCCATATCAATATCTTCCGTGATACCGGTTGCGTGCAAGCCTTCAATCATTTGCGGAGAGAAATTGTTGATGCCACCAAAAATAACGGGCGTGCCATTGAGTTCGGGCGCTAAGCGTTTCATCAGGTTGAGGGCGTTATTATCACTGACGACTACAGCGGCAAACTCTTCATGTGACAGTTTGGTGCGGTATAGCTGATAAATTCGCTCTAAGTATTCAGCGTTTTGAGTTCGCTTGGTATCGAGATAAACAACCCGGTAAGACAACCCATCTCGATCGAGTTCTTCAGCCAGCCCTTTATGGAAATCATCCGTCCAAAAAAAGCCTTGATGATAAGAGTGAATAACCAACACATCTTTTGCCTGAGCTGAAGCAAAAACACTCCAACACATCACAATAAAAAATAACGAAAATCGCACTGAATTCACCCTAACCCTATAGTTACTGCTAATATTATCACCCTTGGCTATGATGTGTACTCAAGCCGGTATGTTTTTCATTCAATCTAAGGATTATGCATGTCCACAACTACAGCTCGTCTAGATGATCTAGACCGTGCCATTCTCAAAACTTTGATGGAAGATGCACGTACTCCTTATGCTGAAATGGCAAAGCAGTTCGATGTCAGCCCTGCGACGATTCACGTTCGCATCGAAAAGATGAGATCAGCAGACATTATTGAGCGAACAGAAGTTGTGGTAAACACCAAAAAGCTAGGTTACGACGTGTGCTGCTTTATTGGTATTAACCTTAACGCAGCCCGCGACTACCACTCGGCCATTGCGAAGCTAAATGCTTTAGATGAAGTGGTCGAGGCGTACTACACCACCGGTGCTTACAATATTTTTGTAAAGCTGATGTGTAAATCGATAGAAGAATTGCAGTTCGTGCTGATTGATAAATTGCAGGCGATCGACGAGGTTCAATCGACAGAGACTCTTATCTCGCTGCAAAACCCAATCAATCGCAACGTGAATCCATAATCTATACACGCATTAGATTATGTTTAGGTGACCCCAAAAGAAAAGGCTGAACGCAATGTTCAGCCTTTAATCTATCTAGCTTATGTCGTCTCAAATCTAAGCTCTGTTACCTAATATAAGCTATGCAGCTAGCAATAAGGTAATCACAAACCTAAGCTTGAATACCCGCATGACGCAGCATCGCGTCGATTTGAGGCTCACGACCACGGAAGCGTTTAAACAGCTCCATCGGCTCTTCACTGCCACCCATCTCAAGGATGTTGTTCAGGAAACGATTACCCGTTTCAGTGTTGAAGATACCTTCTTCTTCAAATGCTGAGAACGCATCTGCCGATAGCACTTCTGCCCACAGGTAGCTGTAATAGCCTGCACTGTAGCCACCAGCAAAGATGTGACCAAAGCTGTGCGAGAAGCGGTTCCAATCAAGACTTGGCAGTACCGATACCTTAGATTTCACGTCGGCTAGTGTTTCTAGTACGCGAGCACCGACTTCTGGATCGTATTCAGTGTGTAGCGTGAAATCGAACAGGCCAAGCTCTAGCTGACGCAGGATAAACATCGCTGACTGGAAGTTCTTCGCCGCTAGCATCTTTTCTAGCATCTCTTTCGGTAACGCTTCACCGGTTTCGAAGTGACCAGAGATGAACGACAGCGCCTCCTCTTCCCAACACCAGTTTTCGAGGAACTGACTTGGTAATTCAACCGCGTCCCAAGGCACGCCATTGATACCTGACACAGCACCCGCATCAACTTGCGTTAACATATGGTGAATACCGTGGCCGAATTCGTGGAATAAGGTCACCACTTCATCGTGAGTAAATAGCGCAGGCTTATCACCGACTGGCTTGTTGAAGTTACACGTTAGGTAAGCAACAGGCGTTTGTAGCTCGCCAGATTGAGTAATGCGACGACCGCGACAGTCATCCATCCAAGCGCCGCCACGTTTGTGTTCACGTGCGTATAGATCTAGGTAGAAGCTACCGCGCAATGTGCCTGTCGCATCAAAGATGTCGAAGAAGCGCACTGAATCATGCCATGTATCCACGCCTTCACGCTCTGTTACCGACATACCAAACACACGGTTGAGTACTTCGAACAAACCAGAAACCGCGTTCGACTCAGGGAAATATGGACGAAGCTCTTCATCAGAGATCTCGAACAAGTTCTGCTTTTGTTTCTCGCTGTAGTAAGCGATGTCCCACAGGTTTAGCTCAGAGACACCAAACTCTTTTTCAGCAAACTGACGTAGCTCTTCTACTTCGCGCTCACCTTGCGGTTTGGCTTTTACTGCTAGGTCGTTAAGGAAACCAAGTACTTGGTCTGGCGTTTCTGCCATCTTAGTCGACAAAGATTTTTCGCTATAGGTGCTAAAGCCAAGCATGCGTGCGATCTCGTGACGCAGCTTAAGTTGCTCTGTGATGATCTCAGTGTTGTCCCACTTGCCAGCATTTGGACCACGATCTGAAGCGCGAGTTACGTAAGCTTCGTACAGCTCTTTGCGTAGTTCTTGGTTATCACAGTACGTCATCACAGGTAGATATGAAGGGATATCCAGAGTCAGTAGGTAGCCTTCCTGCTCTTTAGCTTCTGCCGCGGCTTGTGCTGCCGCCAGTGCTGATTCAGGCATACCGGCCAGTTCAGCTACGTCTGTGATCTGCTTGCTCCAACCCATGGTTGCATCAAGCACGTTATTTGAGAATTGAGAACCTAGCTCAGACTGGCGCTTGCTGATCTCACCGTAGCGATGCTGTTCGTCTGCGGGTAAGCCAATGCCTGATAATTCAAAATCACGCAGTGCGTCAGTGATGGTTTTTTGTTGAGCTTGGTTTAATGCCGAGAATGCTTCGCTCGCCTTGATCGCTTTATACGCTTCGAACAAACCTTTGTGTTGGCCGACCCACGTGCCGTATTCAGAAAGTACAGGCAGGCAGCTCTCATAAGCGTCACGCAGCTCATCGCTGTTCATCACAGAATTCATATGGCTTACAGGTGACCAAATACGGCCTAAACGATCATCCACTTCATCAATTGGAGCAACGAGGTTGTCCCAGCTTGGTGAAGTATTACCTTCAAGTACTTGTTCTATCTTGTTGCGACACTCTTCAATCACTTGCTCAACCGCTGGCTTAACGTGCTCAGGTTTGATCTGTGAAAACGGAGGTAAGTCCGTGAAGGTTAATAGCGGATTAGACATATAAACATTCCTTTGGCTTTAGAGACTTTCGTCTTTTTTGTAATGAGGTCGTCTTACAGTCATCAGGCTCAGGGTCGCCCTAAAAAATCACCTGCGAATAGTTATTAGATAGTGCCCAACAAGGCAAATTTCAATAGTAGAACCAATAACTAACTGCATATTGCTAGCGACTGTTCCTGAATTGTTCGAGAATTTATGGTCCATTGGGGGTTATAATAGTCAAACTAACCCCACCTACACTAACCACACTCTAATTCGAGAGTGTTACGAGAGTTTAATTTGTTAAGTTATCGCCACAGCTTCCACGCGGGCAACCATGCCGACGTAGTAAAGCATATCGTACAGAGCCTTATTCTTAATTCTTTGAAACAGAAGGATAAGCCTTTTGTTTATCATGACACTCACTCTGGTGTAGGTCGTTACGACTTAACGCATGAATGGTCTGAAAAAACGGGCGAATACAAGCAAGGTATTGCACGCCTATGGTCTGCAAGTGAAGCGGGTCAACAAGATCTTCCTGAAGACATTCAAAGCTACCTAGAATCTATCTCAGCACTCAACAATGGCGAGAAACTGCGTTTTTACCCAGGTTCACCACGTGTTGCACGTGCGCACCTGCGTGACCAAGACCGCATGGTACTGACTGAGCTTCACCCAGCCGATCACCCTCTGCTTGAGCAAGAGTTCCACCGCGATCGTCAGGTATCTATCTACAAAGAAGATGGCTTCCAACGCTTAAAAGGCAGCCTGCCACCCAAAGAACGCCGTGGTTTAGTGCTTATCGACCCACCTTACGAGCTGGCAAAAGAGTACCGCGATGTTGTGACTGCGATTGCTCAAAGCCATAAGCGCTGGGCAACCGGTATCTACGCAATTTGGTACCCGGTAGTAAATCGCTGTGATATCGAAGATATGATCGAAGGTCTCGAAGGCTTAGGCATCAACAAGATTCTACAAATCGAACTTGGCGTATCACCAGACACCAACGAGCGTGGTATGACGGCATCAGGCATGATTGTTATCAACCCACCTTGGAAGCTAGAAAGCCAAATGAACGAAATTCTTCCATTCTTGAAGGAAGCAATTGCGCCGGCAACCGGTCACTTCAAAGTAGAGTGGATCGTACCCGAGTAATCTCGAACTTAACGTCATCGTCTGACGAAGACTCAGCAGACTGTGACGTACACGAATAAATTTTAAACAGGGAGATTGAGTTCAACCGATCTGCCCTCAATATAATAATTAGACAATTTAAGAATCTATAGGACGTAGGTGTTCAGTGCGCTCACTGTACCCACAACCTTCAATAAATGGAGAAAGTAATGGCGACTCATTTTGATTACATCTGTATCGGCGGCGGTTCAGGCGGCATCGCATCAGCTAACCGCGCAGCAATGCACGGTGCAAAAGTTGCACTTATCGAAGCTCAAGACCTTGGTGGTACTTGTGTAAACGTTGGTTGTGTTCCTAAAAAGGTTATGTGGCACGGTGCTCAAGTTGCTGAAGCAATCAACCTATATTCAAAAGACTACGGCTTCGACGTTGACGTAAAAGGCTTCAACTGGGGCAAACTGGTTGAAAACCGTCAAGCGTACATTGGTCGTATCCACCAATCTTACGATCGTGTTCTTGGTAACAACAAAATAAACGTAATCAAAGGCTTTGCTAAGTTTGTCGATGAGAAGACTGTTGAAGTTAACGGTGAGCACTACACAGCGGATCACATCCTGATCGCAGTGGGTGGTCGTCCAACTATTCCAAACATCCCTGGCGCAGAGCACGGTATCGACTCAAACGGCTTCTTCGACCTGATGGAGCAACCAAAGCGTGTTGCGGTTATCGGCGCAGGCTACATCGCAGTAGAAATCGCAGGCGTACTAAGTGCACTTGGCACAGAGACACACTTGTTCTGTCGTAAAGAGTCACCACTTCGCAGCTTCGACCCAATGATTGTTGAAACACTGGTTGAAGTAATGGAAGCGGAAGGTCCAACACTTCACACGCACTCTGTTCCTAAAGAAGTAGTGAAAGAAGCAGATGGCACGCTGACTCTGCACCTTGAGAACGGCAACACTCAAAACGTTGACCACCTAATTTGGGCTATCGGCCGCCACCCAGCGACTGACGCTATCAACCTAGCATCAACGGGTGTTGCAACTAACGACCGTGGCTACATCAAAGTAGACGAGTTCCAAGCAACCAACGTTCCTGGCATCTACTGTGTTGGCGACATCATGGAAGGCGGTATCGAGCTAACTCCTGTTGCTGTTAAAGCCGGTCGTCAGCTTTCTGAGCGTCTATTCAACGGTCAAACAAACGCAAAAATGGACTACACGCTCGTTCCTACTGTTGTATTCAGCCACCCTCCTATCGGCACCATTGGTCTAACGACTCAAGAAGCTGAAGAGCAATACGGCAAAGACAACATCAAGGTATACACGTCTGGTTTTACTGCAATGTACACTGCAGTCACTCAGCACCGTCAGCCTTGTAAGATGAAGCTAGTATGTGCTGGCGAAGAAGAGACTGTAGTTGGCCTACACGGCATCGGTTTTACTGTTGACGAAATGATTCAAGGCTTCGGCGTTGCAATGAAAATGGGCGCAACCAAAGCAGATTTCGACTCTGTTGTGGCGATTCACCCAACTGGCTCAGAAGAGTTTGTTACCATGAGATAATCAACGCCTTTTGTTGATAACTCTTAAAAAGCAGGCCTTGTGCCTGCTTTTTTTATGCCCCCTCTTGAACCTTACTTCCCAACTCCACGTAACACAGGTACTGACCACCTATCTAGAACAGCAATGGAGTTTGTTATGAATCTACTAATTGAATCATTTGAAGGCGGGATCTACTTGGCTTACCAAGTTATTGGCGAGCAAAAGCAGTTAATCAAAGACGACCACCAGCACCCAATGAAGTTTTTGAGTGTTAACCAAGCACGCGACCACTTTAGCGACCAAGGCGTGGCGTCGGCAATGCTGGTTCACAACAGTGCCTACGACGAGATGTGTGGTGAGCATTGTGGCCACACCCAACCGTTCGAGATTGATTTGAAGTGGAGTTAAATCAACTTCAAATCAATCGCGATAAAAATTAAAAGGCTTACATCAATGTAAGCCTTTCTTATGGGAATCACTTTCCCTCTTATTCATTTAAATCAACGCAATGTCCGCTTCTGTCTGCGTTTGATGTTTTGCTCTTTCACAATAAAATCGAACAGTGGGGCGAAGAGGTTGGCGAACAAGATAGCCAGCATGATGCCCTCTGGATAAGCAGGGTTGAGCACGCGAATACCAACCGTCATCACACCGATAAGAATCCCGTAAGCCCATTTACTCTGATTGGTAAAAGCGGCAGAAACTGGGTCGGTCGCCATAAAGAAAGTACCAAAGGCAACGCCACCCAACACAAAGTGCCAGTAGAACGGCATAGAAAACATCGAGTTGGTTTCGGATCCGATCCAATTCATCAAACTAGAGGTCGCCACAAGGCCAATAATCACACCCGCAACAATGCGCCAAGAGGCTATCTTCATGGCAATCAGAATCAGACCCGTCAACATGATAAGCAATGAAGAAACCTCACCCATCGAGCCCGGTATATTACCGATAAACGCATCCATCCAGGTGATCGCCTCGCCAGTCATATTATTGATAAGCGAAGTACTGCCACCCTCATACCATTGACTCAGTGGTGTCGCGCCTGAATAGCCGTCAGCGGCAACCCACACAAGCCCACCCGACATGTTGGCTGGATAAGCGAAGTAGAGAAACGCGCGGCCTGCTAGTGCAGGGTTAAGGAAGTTTCGTCCTGTACCACCGAACAGCTCTTTGGCGACAACGATACCAAAAGTGATACCTAATGCGGCTTGCCAGAGCGGAATGGTTGGCGGGAGGATTAGTGCAAACAGCACCGAGCTAACAAAGAAGCCTTCATTAACTTCGTGCTTGCGAACGACTGCAAACAAGACCTCCCAGAAGCCACCCACAACAAACACTGTGGCATAAACAGGTAGAAAATAGAGTGCACCAAGCAACATCTGACTTGCCCAGCCACTTGCTATCAATGACTGCGCATCACCAAATGCCCATGACAAGCGCCAGCTGCTTTCAATAACAGAGGTAAGTTCGTTAAGTTGATAACTGGACGTTAATGCGAGGAAGCTTTGGTGTCCGACGTTATACATCCCCCAAAACATCGCGGGAAAGGTCGCTAGCCACACCAGAATCATGATTCGTTTGAGATCGATACTGTCTCTAACATGGGTCTGGCCTCGGTTTACGTTGCCAGGCGTATAAAATATGGTGGCAAAAGCCTCATACACAGGGTAAAGCTTTTCGTACTTCCCTCCAGCTTCAAAGCGTGGAGCCACGTCTTCTAATCGTTTTTTTAAACTCATAATCTCAATCACCTTATTGCTTGAGTTATGGTTTTCTACGCATCAATTGCTCTATTTGAACAATTTCTAGCGATTTTTAGTCAAATTCGTATAAAGAAAGAGTGTCCAGAAGTCGAACCGATGTTGAAAAAGGAAGGTGTAGAAGGTGTATAAACAACAAAGCCCCAGCAATGACTGAGGCTTATTTGGTATTACAGCGGGTATTCGCTACTTCACGCACATCACATTAAGCAATGAAGAACCTTTCAATTGGTTGACGTTACCGTTGGTAAACAGACCTTTCTTATCTGCGCCCCAATAAGGTAGATGCATTGGCCAGTTCTGTTTTTCCATAACTTTTGAGCTCAAGATGCTCTGCCATTGCTTTTCAGTCATCAGTTTCATGTTGACCTGATTACACACCAACTCAGCGCTATCGAAATCTAGTCGGCTCCAAGGCTTACCTTGCTCCATATAGAACTGCTGCTGATGGTCTAGAAGGTAAGGAATCGCATATTGGCTACCCGCAACATTGGCTGTCACACGGATTTCGATTTCCAAATCGTTGTCTGAATTCGCGTTACCGCTTGGTAGCGGCTGAATAGCTGCAGCACTCGTTACCGCTGCCGCTTGCTTCGCAGCCACAGGTTTCGGAGCTGGTTTTGGTTTTACAGGGGCCTTAGGCGTTACAGCTTTTGACTCTGCCGGTTTTGCAACGATAGGCTGTGATGAGGTTTTCGACTTATCGACCATGCGAATAAAGGCTTCACCATAACCGGGAACCTTGCGCACCTGAGCTAGGTCTTTTCTCGCATCAGAGAAGGTAGAATAAGGTCCGATTAAGCAACGATAGTCTCCACCTTCAGGCTTCATCCAAACGTTGGTCGAAATTTTCTCATATAGGGGCTTTGCTCGGTTCAGTGACAAAGGCTTATTCAGCAGACCACATTGAACCCAAAACAGCTCGTTATCTGAATGACGTTTAGGCGCCTTACTCCCCCAAACACCCTTGCCGATAGGACATGATTGCTCTAGCTGTGGTAATTGGTTAGTGCTTGCCTGAGTTGCATCACATAGAACCGACTCTGCACTCACTTGGCTCGAGACCAAAAGGGATGCAGCGATAAGCCCCATACGATAATTTCTCATCACAGCACGACATACAGCATTCATTGTCAATTTCATAACCACCACTTAAACCCTTACGGGCTAATTATTACCGAATCTATGTCGATAAAACATGAATTCCATTTTAAGTATTATTGACACTATCAATGATACTAAGTTCCAGATCCATTAAGCAAAAAAAGAGCCGTAATTGCTTACGGCTCTTAATTTAGTGACTTTTTTATCTAAAAATCAATCAGAGCTATCACCCTTTATAAATTTTAGGGTTAAACACGTCACGTAACCAGTCGCCTAATAGGTTAATAACTAGAACCAATGTTATCAAAAGCACACCTGGGAATGCTGTGATCCACCATGCTCCTGAGAAAATGTAGTTAAAACCCGTACTGATCAGAGCACCCAGTGATGGTTGGTCTACCGGAAGGCCTAAACCTAGGAAAGAAAGTGCCGCTTCTGACATGATGGCATTTGCCACCTGTACCGTAGAGATAACCAAAATTGGAGATAAACAGTTAGGCAGAATATGACGGAACATGATGCGAGGCGCTCTAAAGCCCATCACACGTGCCGCTTCCACGTATTCTTTCTTCTTCTCAGCCAATACCGATGCACGAATCGTACGAGCATACTGCGGCCATTCAGCAATACCGATTATCACCACCAGCATAACAACGGCATATTGCGCATAGAAGTCACTGCCGAAGCTAGCCTTAAAGATGGCCGAGACAATGATCGCAACCATCATGGTTGAGAACGAAAGCTGAACATCAGCGAAACGCATCAAGAAGCTATCAATACGGCCACCGAAATAACCCGCAGACAAGCCAATGATGATACCAAGCGTCAGTTGTAGGCCTACCGCTAAGAAACCAATGGTCAGTGATAAACGCGAACCGTAAAGCATAGTCGATAAAATATCACGGCCTTGCTCATCCGTTCCAAGCAAGAAACGTTCTTCGCCATCTTCCATCCATGATGGTGGAAGCTCTGAATCCATGATATCAATCGATGTCACGTCGTACGGGTCTGTTGGCGCTAGAATAGGTGCTGCTAATGCCATCACTAAAAAGATTGAGAAAATGGCGAAACTCACCATTGCCACTTTGTCGCGTAAGAAGTAATACACAATGTCTGATTGCTTAAAACGTTCCCAGCGAGACGGCACTGTCGATGTCTGTTCCATGATTATGCTCCTTTCCCTGTGATGTTAACGGTTGGGTTGATAACACCGTAAAGCAAATCAACAATCGTGTTAGTCACTACGAAAATAAGACCAACAAAAATAACGTATGCGGTAATCAGTGGTGTATCTACACGGTTGATCGCTTCTAAAAATAAGAAACCTGTGCCGGGCCACTGGAAAACCGTTTCAGTAAGAATGGTGTATGCCACCATAGTACCAATCTGAACACCACCAACAGTAAGAACCGGTAGCATGGTGTTTTTCAATGCGTGTTGGTAATAGATTTTGTTTAGCGCTAGGCCTTTCGCTTTACCAAACTTAATGTATTCAGAACTTAGAACTTCTAGCATTTCAGAACGAACTAGACGAATAAACAGAGGCAGCATGATAGATGCCAGTGCAATGCTCGGCAGTACTAAGTGTGCAAGGCCATCGAGGGTTAAGAAGCCAGACTCCCAACCAAACCAGTTTGCAGTATCACCACGTCCAAATGACGGTAGCCAACCTAGCTCAATAGAGAACACATACATCAGCATGATTGCAGTTAAGAAAACAGGTACCGAGATGCCGATACTACTGCCCGCCATGACCAATTTAGTGAAGAAACTTTTTGGGTGTATTGCAGAATAAACGCCTAATGGAATCGACAGACAAACAATAATCAGAGAAGCACCGAACACAAGTTCAAGCGTCGCGACCAATTTGTCTAAAATTACGTCCACTGCAGGGCGTTTAAAGAAATATGAAGTACCAAGATCACCTTGTAGGGCTGCGCCTATAAAGCGAGTATATTTTGTAACGAAGGGATCATTTAAGCCGAGTTCATCGCGTAGCGCTTGACGCTCCGCCTCTGAAACAGATTGACCGACTAACTCACGTAACGGGTCGCCCAGGTTATCCTGAATGGCAAACGCCACCAAACTGATCACAAACATCACTATCAGTGCCTGAAACAGGCGCTTGACCAGAAACGTAACCATTCCTTGCCCCTTATCTATCCATGACTGTCTAATCGAAATCCGCGACTAGACAACAAAAAATTCAGTCTTAAAAAAGGTATTTAGCCAGACTGAAGGAAGACCAAATACCGAAACTTAAATCTATATCTTAATAATATTGAGAGCCTGAAAGCTTCAGGCTCTCGATTCTAGCAAGCTAGATTATTTTACAACTAGGTCGCCGAAGTAAGGCATAACCATTGGGTTTACTACGTCTGCTGCACCTACGTTAGATTTCGCGCCCCACGCTTCACTTTGCCAGTGTAGAGGTACGAATACTGCATCGTTGTAAAGTGTTGCTTCAACGCCTTTCAGCATCTTAGAACGCTTAACAGGGTCAGTTTCAGTGTTAGAAGCCTCTACAATCGCATCCATTTCTGGGTTTGAGTAACCAGAACAGTTGTATTGACCACGGCCAGTCTCTTCGTTACGAGTCATCGTTAGGAACTCGTTGAAGTTAGCTGAATCTTCTGTATCTGAGTGCCAGCCGATCATCATCATGTCTGCTGAACATAGGTCAAACTCAGGCCAGTACTGTGCTTTAGGCATAGTCTTAAGATCAACTTTGATACCAATCTTAGACAGCATTGCCGCAGACGCTTGCGCTACTTTCGCATCGTTCACGTAACGGTTGTTAGGTGCTGCCATAGTTAGTGTAAAGCCATCTTCGTAGCCCGCTTCTTTCATCAGCTCTTTCGCTTTTTTCAGATCGTAACGAGGAACTAAATCTTCGTTGTGACCCGCGTAGCCTGTTGGGCTTTGCTGACCAGCTGCTGTCGCGAAACCTTTCATGATTTTCTTAACAATACCTTCATTGTTAATCGCATGAACGATTGCTTGACGAACGCGCACATCTTTCAGTGCTTCGTTGCTGTTTTGGTTCATTTGGAACGTAATAATACGAGTACCAGGTAGCGTTACTAGATCGATGTTCTTAGCGTTTTTAACACGCTTGTGATCGTTTGGTGCTACAGGGTGAATCATATCCACATCACCAGAAAGAAGTGCTGCTACACGCGTTGCATCTTCTTTGATTGGCACAAGTGTTAGCTTGTCTACGTTGCCTTCAGTTTCTGTGTCCCAGTAATCGTTGAAACGCTCGAACGTTACTTTAACACCTTGTTCACGTTGAGTTACGATGAATGGGCCAGTACCTGAAACGTTAGTCGAAGCGAACGAGTTACCGTGCTTAACTAGCTCAGATTTATCATTACCTTCCGCTGTTTGACCAGAGTAGAACTTGCTGTCCATTGGGAAGATGTAAGTTGCTGTTTGTAGTACTAGTGGGTAAGCCGCTTTTGATATTAGCTCAACTGTGTAGTCATCCACTTTTACCATTTTTTCGTATGGCGTGAAGATAGACTTAAAGTCTGGAGAAGCTTGTAGACGTTCAAAAGTCCACACAACATCATCAGCAGTCAGTTCGTTACCAGAGTGGAATTTCACACCTTTACGTAGGTTAAAACGGAAAGTCGTATCATCAACACGCTCCCAGCTAGATGCTAGGCGGCCTTCAAAATCCATCTCTTGAGTGAAACGTACTAGAGGGTCAAACACCATGTGAGACATTTGCAGTGTGCCACCAGACAGCTGCTCGTGCGGGTCAAGTGATACTGGGTCAGCTGCGTAGCCAACGGTAATATCTGCTGCTGCTGCACTAAAGCTTAGGCCAGCTGCCATTAAAGCTACTGCTAATTTGCTTTTCATGGTTTTCATTGCATAACTCCTTCATGCGGGAATCCAGATCCCTAGTTGTTGTATTTGCGTCTGTTTATTGTTTTTAGCAAGCCAAACTCCAGCCTGCTGATTTTTATATCGCGGCTTTTGCCACTGCTTTTTCTTCTCTTAAACCCGTAAATTCAGGCATTAAAGAAATTAGGTGCTTGCTGTATTCATGCTGAGGCGATTGGAACAGCTGCTCGGTTGGCGCTACTTCCAATAGTTCTCCCATTTGCATCACACCAACACGATCACACATTTGACGAATAACCGGTAAATCGTGACTGATGAACAGCATGGTTAGGTTGAGCTCGTCTTGTAAGTCTTTTAATAGATTAAGAATCTGAGCCTGTACCGACACATCCAACGCCGACGTAGGTTCATCACAAATCAGAAGACGTGGGCGAGTTGCCAAGGCGCGAGCGATAGAAATACGCTGACGTTGGCCACCTGAGAATTCGTGTGGGTATTTAACTCCAGCCATCTTGCCTAAACCAACGTGCTCTAGCAGGTCGTGAACGATCTGACGAGTTTCATTCTCGTTGCGCGTAAGCTTATGGAATCGGATAGGTTCAGCAATGATGTCGAAGATCTTCATTCGAGGGTTCATTGATGTGTATGGGTTTTGGAACACCATCTGCATTTGGCGACGCATTGGGCGACGCTCTTTCTCAGACTTAAGCCCAGTAAGGTCAATACCTTCAAAGGTCACTTTGCCTGAGTTAGGTGCGTACAAG
>Ga0310124_10000642_pt1 | contig 24297 bp, 4 predicted proteins | sample CB11b_AW_Bot5_MG_FD_203507 | JGI IMG/M metagenome (GOLD analysis project Ga0310124, IMG submission 203507) | Marine microbial communities from Western Arctic Ocean, Canada - CB11b_AW_Bot5 | ecosystem: Environmental > Aquatic > Marine > Oceanic | place: Canada: Western Arctic Ocean | collected...
AGCCGACGCGGTTGCTAGAGCACAACGTGCCGTAGTACCAGTCCCGGCTGGATCAGATTCTGACTTGGACAGAAAAGGTTCAGACGCTGTTCTTGCGGCGGAAGAGAAAGCCGTTGCTCTTCGAACAAAAGCTAATGCATTAGCCGAAAAGCAAGCTGCACTTGAAGCTAGGCTTCTGGCGATTGGGGAGGAGCGTACAAGTCTTGCCGAGGATATGGCTGACAAAAATCTTACTGCCGCAGAACATGCTGGTTATTTAGCTGAATCTAATGCACAGGAACTAGCAGCACAGGAGGAATTGAATGCTGCGAAAGAATATCATAATGAACTAATGGATGAGACTGCTGCTAATGCCGAGTTCCTTGTAGAAGCAACTGATCGGCAGGTAGAAGCAGAGAAAAGGGTTGCTAAAGCACAAAAGGAACGAGATCGGTTAGGTAACGTAGCTGAGTATGGAGCCGACGACCCAAGCGGTATGGGACCGATTCATGCGCAGCAGAATTTGGAAAATACAATTACGGCTAGTAAGATTACTACTGCGGTTGGTGGCAAAGAGACCGAAGCCGGTGAAAAGGTTGCAATTGGTCTGGAACACCTTGACAAATCAACTACTGATTATACCCAAAAACTAAATAAACAAAAGGAATTTCTTGAGGCTTATTCTAAGGAGCTTGCGCGTGGGGTTGATCCGGCGAAAGCATATACTAGAGCAATGGAGCAAGCAGGAGCAGGTGTCAGTAAGTTTTCTCAGCGATTTCCGAAAGCAGGAGCAGCACTCGGTAAATTTACAAGTGCGGTTCGAGGAGTGGCAGGTAAGCTTAAATCTTCGTTTAATAAGCTTAATGATAAGATGGCGGGTATGGGTAAAGCCATTGGTGGAGTCATGGCTCTAGGTCAGGCTGCGGTGGCGATGGTGTCGGATATGCAGAAGATGAACTTTGAAAAGCAAATCGAGGGGGGAGAATTTGATGAAGCTGAGGCGGGTATCGGCGGTATGATGAAAACAGAGGCGTTAGGTGGGGTGATGTCGGGTGCTATGTCCGGGGCTGCGATGGGAGCAATGTTTGGTCCGCTAGGCATGGCCATCGGTGCTTTGGTTGGAGCAATTGGTAGCTTGATAATGACTATCCTGAACTGGAAAAATAAACAAAGGGAGATGGAAACGAAGGTTGTCAAGGCACGACTAGAGAGCGCTTCAAAAGACCAAACTGCGATGATGGACAAGGCTGCTGAAAAGGGCATGAATGCAAGCGATATTAATGACTTCAATGTTTCTATGAAGAAGAGCGAACAGGCTCTTAATCAGAGATCAAATGCAGATGGAAAGCTTTTGATAACCGGGGATGCGAGGGTTAGATCAGAAAAAGAAATTGCTGCGAAACAGATGCAGGGAGCACGTATTATTGGTGCAAATGTTAAAACGCGCAAAGAGCTTAATGAGGCCATGGCACAGATGGCCGGTGATTCTATCGGTAACTCTGAGGCTGAGATGGATGCTGCAAGATCAGCCTTTGCGTTAGCTGAAATGAATAGAAAACTGGCTAAGGCCAATATGGATCTGATAAAAGTCGCGTCTGTCTTTGGTGCAGCAAACTCAGCAGTTAATGATTTTATTGCGGGTCTAGAAACAGGGGGTAATGCTCTTGCTAGACTCGCAGCTAAGACAGAAGAAGCCATGAAAAATATGGCTATGGGTCAAGGCGGTGGCCAAGTTATTGCAGAAGCAAGAAAGGCCACCATGGAACAACTTCAAAAAGCAGATATTGGTAAAAATAGTGAGCTTGGAAAGTCCGTTAATAGAGGATTTGATAGTATGTCCGACACTGCCACCTTTATGGCCAATGCTCCGCAACAGGCAGCAGGCCTAACGTTCAAGAAGGATGCCGCTCCTGAAGTTGTGAGAGAGTCTCTAAAGGGCAGTTTGATGACTGCCGACAAGGTAGGAACCATGCAGGGTGATATCATTGAGGGCCATCTTGCTAAACTAACGGATAAGCAATTGAGAGATATTGCTAGTGGGGATCTTGATATATCTTCGGTCATCGACGGTATGAGCGAAGATATGCAGAAGGCCGCTGCTCCTGCTCTTGCAGCCATGAAAGCATTGGCTGCGCATACGAATACCATGATTAAGTTGACTAAGCAAAGAATGCAGGCAGAGCAAAATCTTCAGAACGCACAAAAGAACGCTGTCGATGTCTTCATGGATGCGGCTGATATTATTGCTAAGGTTGGTGGCCCTGCGGTTACGGAAGAAACCAAGAGAGCCGCCACGCTTGAAAAGGCTAATATCTCAGGGCGTGGGTTGGGGCTTGCAGATCTTAAAACTGGCGATGCTGGTGAGATGAGAGCGCGTACCACTGAAATTATGAATAAGTTTGCCAAGCTGGAGACGGAAGGTAGAAAGTCTGGTAGATTTAGCGGGGCAAGTGGTTTAGAAGAAGATCAGAGAAAAGGCCTACAAAAAGCACTGAAGGATCAGATTGCAGTGCAGAAAAAACTTATTCAGGCTAAGTTCCAAGAATTGAAGATATTAGATAAGAAGAACGCTTTGGAAAAAGAATCTCTTGAGGCATTGCTTAAGGGAGATATAGAAGGCTTTATGAAAGGACAGTCTGCTGCTGGGGCACAAGCTGCTGCCGCTGCTGGAGATGTAGATATGTTGAAAATGTTTGGAGCCGAAGCTGCCGGGGAAGCATTGAAAAATGTTCAGAAGGCAGAGGCAGCAGGGGCAAGGGAAATAGGTGGAACATCAATAGAAGAGATAAAGAGAACCTTGGCAGAAAGTGGATTAGCACAGCGCGGCGTAGTCGATCCACAAGCGGCAGCAATGTTGGCGGGACAGACTCCAGAACAAGAGAGAATTAAGGGTGAGATTACAGAACAGGCAAAGGCTATGTCTGATAGCGGACAGACACTTGCGGACATGGCCGAAATGGAAGTGCAAACTGCTAATATGACTATCCAAACAGCCAATATTACGTTTAAAGAAAAACTGAAGGAATCGTCAAAGCAAATTGAAAGACGGTGGGGAGGAGTTGTACATGCTAATAGGGGCATGTTTGTTCCTAGGGGAACTGATACGGTTCCAGCCATGCTTACTCCGGGTGAGTTTGTCGTAAGAAAAGAAAGTGTTAACAAGGGAGAAAATCTGAGCATGTTGCAATCTTTGAACCGTGGATCTTTGGTGTCTACGGATGGTTCAGGTGGTCTGCAAAGACTTGCTCAGGGCGGAAAAGTAAATTATTATCAAGGTGGAACTCCTAATACGGTTCCGGCAGGCGGCGGCTTTGGATTAGATCCAGTACTTCTTGGCCAGTTAACTTCTAGTTTAGATAGATTTAATACTAACCTAGCCTCTAATATCAAGTCGTTAGAGAATATGAAATTCCAGATTAAGCTGGACACAACAAATGTTAATGTTAACTTAAATGGTACAAGTTTCTTAGCACAGCTTAAAGACGGTTTGAAGAGCGAGTTGATGGATGAAATTGGTGAACGCATTAAGGAATTAAAATTCAATGATGCTGGAGAGCCAAAAACTAACAGCAGCGTATTATAGGACAGGAGCGGATAATGTCTATAGAGTGCCTATGTGTAAAACGTGGAAGCGGAACGCTTAGATCCACAGGAGGTATCCTGCGGGCCAAGATGTCGTGTAATCCAGCGATGGTCAAGGCCCGTGGTGTCATCGGCACTGGTTCTATAAAAGCCCGCTGTGGACGAACTAGAAATGCCACCGTTAATCTTCTTGCTGTAGCTACAATAGTAAGTAGGGCCAGTTCTGATATACATCTTGGTGGTGTCTGGCAAGATCCTCCTCACCCAGATACATATTTCCCACCACAGTTTGGACAAGAAAGATATTCAGTTACTTGTACCGATAATCTTGGTAATGAGATTATTTTAGACGTTGATAAGTATGGGCTTGAAACACTTGAGCCAAGTTTAGAGTGCTCAATCGGAGCTAGCTATCTATCTACGCCAACGCCGTTTCGTCATTATGGATCGCCCTTTACGCTGACCGCAAGGGGTGGCGGTATAGATCCGGGTCTTACACAAAGTCATGGCCCATATGTAAATCTAGTTGCAAATGGGACACTACGAGTTCCTTATACCGACAAGTTTGCTGGTGATTTTAACGACTTTGGTTGTTCTCATAAGCTTTACCCCATTGATGATATAGATGTCAGCTTTGACGGTGGAGACTTTGTAGACGAAGGCAACAGTAATTCAGGTATATACGACAGTGTAGATGAAGGTATATTTACTGGTTCCTACCACACACCATTTGGCAACAGCTTTCGTATATCAGATGATCTAAATACGTTTATACAGCCATCTGCTATATACACTACCGGAAAATTTAGATATAAATGTGAAGTAACAAACCCTTCTTATACCGCTAAAGATAGCAGACTATACATGAGGGCTTCGGCTCCCATGTCAAACTATTCTTCTAGAATACCGCCAGAATATCGGATAGAAAATGTCCTTTTTGAAGACCCTTCTGGCAATCTAATTATAAAGTATTCAGATTTTAAGATCCGTGGCGATGCCGACTATGATAATTACCAGTATGTAAACTTTGGTACTTATGGCAGCAAGCCTGTTATAAATAATCTCTTGCTCCATACTTGGCAAGATGGCTACCCTTTCATGGAAGAGGGAAGCGGATATACTCTGAGCTTTGAAGTAGATGTTCATTGCTTTGATGATCCGTTTGATGAAGGTTTTGAGACGGGATTTGAAGATACCTGTACGTTAGACGATTCAATTGCAGATGACGATGACTATCTTGCGCTTGATGGAGCGCCTCTTGCTACGCAGACCCAACGTTTATCTTTTCTAAATCCTACTAATACTCTGCGTATATCTGCTATTGAAATTTGTAACAGTGGTGGATTTGAAACGATACGCGAAGATTATGTACCCTTCCATCTTGGAGTAGAAGATACGGGTAGAAGGTTAGAGAGATGTATACTTCCATCTGTTATGCCCATCTATGGTTTTGATGAAGGTATTTATCCTACGGTTAGTAGCATATGGGAAGATCCCAGTAGCTCCTTTACTAATCAAAGCGGTGTGGGAGCAGGCTATCTTACCTCTCTATTAAGAAGTAGTTGTGTAGATCATGCAATAACTCTTGAGTCTACCTATGGTGTGGCAGACTCTGGAAAGCTGTTTCTTGAATTTAAACATGAAAGACCCAGAGAAACATTAGATTGGCGAGCAGGGGAATTTGCTGGTGGATATTCAAAAGCCGAGTTTAGTGTGGCTTATATGGAGTCTTTATTCCCGCAAAACGACTTCTTTACTATAGAGTCTATATCGCTCAAGGTGTTGGCTAAGAAGCAGGTTGATAGTCGTGACTATGCATTAGATATTGTTGGTTGGAGTGATGACCGGCTGTTAAATGTGACATCTGCGGTAGGAGGCTTCCTACAAAATCCGTCTGGCAGCGAAGATAATTTCAGTCCGCTGACTTCTGGGTTTAATCCAACTGATGAACTTGCGTTGGGTGGTGAGTCTCTATCAGATAAGCATCAGTACTACGAAGCTAGTGGAACCTGCAATGATGGCGGAGACCATTATATACTTACCAATACTCCTACCGTTACAGGAACTAGCTTTGAGTGGTATGATGTCCCACTTACTATATATGATGACTGCATAACGCTGGGGCAATCTCCAGACTATTCTCAAAGTCCATATTTTGAACATTTGTTTCTTGATATATTTCCTCTACCTAGCGGGGCAACAATATCTTCCGCTCAGCTATGTATAACATATAAACCCACCACGGCCCTGACCCTCAATACTGTGGGTGGTGAAAAGATAAGCAGGATAAAAAAATACAGAGAAGAGGGCAAGGTATTCCCAACGGCTAGGCAAATTGGTGATGACATTATCAATGCTGGACCTGAGTATGCTCCCATATCCAAGATTGAAAATATACCACATGCCTACAAGACTCCTCATGATATTAAGTCAAACTACTCTCGTCGATGGAGAGGTCTAGAGGGTATTGTTCAAGGGCCATTCGATCCTGACGAGTTTAACTTTGGGTTCGATAATCCACTTCTTGACTACCCGTTCTTGTCGGGATTTTATAATTTCGATTACGACGAGGATATGGCCATCCACTCTATTCCTCTGGGTTCAGGTTTTGGAACTCTCAGCGGCGTGATGCATACTAATTATGAAGAGCATCACTTCAAGAGCTTGGGATGGAGATTTAATACTAGTGGTATATTTGACGAGCAGCTTCCCGGTTTCTCTGGCGACTACAGAACTGCTGACTGGACATCTCTATACAAGGATGACGCAAGCACGCACCACTTTAGAAATCACGAACTATATGGCCAGATCGCTGATGCTTTTAATAATGTTGTAAGAATATCGGGACACAACTCTTATATAGATTTTGGTGATATAGAAACTACTAGTGGGTTTTCAATTTATACACGGTTTATACCAGACTCTAACATAAGCGGTGTCGATGGAAGCTATGATCTATTTAGCTCTGGCGTAATATTCTCTAAGTGGGATGCTAGTAAGCAGTTAGAGTTTGCTCTTGGATATGACGGAGGATATCTATGTGGATATGCTCAGGATGATGAAAATAATCTTATCACCGTTAAGGACACTGTTCTCTATAGTGGATATCAGTATCCCCTTTCAGTTCTTTTAACTTATAATGACAATTTGTCTAGTGGATTAAAACTCTATACTGACAATGAGCTTCACTCGGGTGTGTTTAATACACTTAGAGCATCCTCAGATAAATTCTATAAGAAGACAGGTGATAGCTCCTTGATACTTGGCCATTCGTTTGGCTCTGGTGTTGGGATGAATATGCTAGTCAGTGAATTTGGTATAGGTACATATCATGTATCTGGAGCACACTTAGTAGAATCTAATGCCGATCTAACGTTTAAGGATGTGGTTGCTGATAATTTCTTGCGCGGTCATCGCATGAAGTTTTGGGGTTCTGGTGAACCAGTATCTAGTGAGGTTGGGGATGAGATAGTAGCTAATGATAGATACCAACTGTGGAACTATGTAAATGAAGATACATTAGATTGGAACTTAGGAGCGTTCAAGCTTTGTGAATTTAATAGAGCTTTTGATTACTTTACTAAGAGGGCTGGTCGAGATTTGATTAGCATTAATATAAAGCACGATGGTTCTGGATATACTCAAAGAACCAATTTGCAGCTTCCTTCCTCTATTAACTATGCAGATGTAGCCTACCATACCCAGATTGAAAATGATTTTCTGAGATTTAACCTCAGTAATTCTATGAGCAATTTCTATAGTCCTAATCAGCCTCGAATTACTAAGAATCTTCCTGATGGCTATCACTTTTCAGATCGCGCTTTCGTGGTAGAGACTGTCTTGGAACATAGTACATATAATCCAATCCGGTGGAGTGATGGGTTAAGCGGTCCAAAGCTAATAGTTAGTCTGTATACCAAAAACCAAGAGCCTGATTCTTATCCCACAGAGAACTGGGGTTTGATAAATAGAGCTATACATACTCTTAAGCCTTCCGGGTGTTTGATGCGGCTTGATAGTACCTTTGATTCTAAAAGTCTGTTTGATGTATCTGAGCCGTGGGCAGTATTTCCAGAAGAAAGATATTTGACAGAATTTACTAGAAAGTATTATTCTCAAGACATAGATGATATGTTCTTGCAGTACGATCTAGTATATCCTTCAGGTGAGGCATTTGAGTCTAGAATTAATATTCATAGTTCTCATGTCAGGTTAGAAAACGCTTTTGTTACTCCAGAAGATGTATCTGGAAATCTTAACCTAATAACTAGTGGGGAAAAGAGACCAAGAGAGTCTCTCAATTTGCATGCAATTAGTATATGTACTATGGATAACCTAGCTTCTGGTCATCCACAGTTTTGTTCAGGTAATTTGCCCGGCGTCTATCCATCTGGACTTATACTATATACACAAGGTCCGACTAAGTTATCTGCTGATTTTCAAGAAGCAAGTGGAATGATTCTATATGCTTCGGGTGCTAGTGGAGTAAACGAATTTCTTACTTTCCACTCAATCACTCTTGGAGGCACTGCGGATAGTTCGTCGGGAGACGGCGACAACGGTAATGGCCCCCTTGCCGGTGCTAGTGGTCCTCTTGCCGGTGCTAGCCACGGTGGCGGCGCTGCTGGTGATGGAAGTTGGGGTTCAGGATCTGGAATGTCCCTATACGTCAGCGGTCAGATAAAACTCATTGAAGAGTTGCCGCTTTCGATACTTAATACTCAGACCGCCAATATTCCCGGAGATGTATTCCTTGCTTTAAATACATATTCGGCTGCGGATGATGGTGTATTTATGAGCATACCATTTTATCTATTAAATGTAGAGCCTCCGACACAAAGAGCTTATGATCTAAACAGTATGAATCTTCATGTCTTGGCCAGAGGCATATTAAAATCAGATTACGCCGACAACCTCTTGGATTTATTTGTTCACGCTCCTCATCTTCCCACAGGATATCTTGATCTGGCGCTATGGAATGATGTCAGTTTAGACCCTGATTTGGCAAGCGATCAACTTAACCTCCATACAGCTACTTTTGGCGGAGGGCTTGGTTCCTCTTATATGGTATGGAATAAGTATAATTATGGATACGATATACAGATTGATGACAATAGTTATTCCAGATTAAGTGCAGATGATGAAATCCGTGGTGTTGACTTAATTTGTTATGGAGCCTGTGATGCTACAGATAATGTTAAGTGTAATGAAAAAGCTTTGTATACACACGATACTGTGTGGAGAGAAGAGGAATGTGTAAACGGCGGTATACTTAGAGCGCGAGGAACATATACTAATGTAGACACTGGTGGATTTAATACTGATATTGGATACAGTGGACATTATTATGGTATCAGAAAATTTATAGATCTGAAGCCCGCTTCTCCGTATACTTTAACTGTTCGTGGTACAACTGGTACTAATACTCATATTAAATTGCCTAGAGAATGGGAGGAGTGGGAGTATGGGGCAATAGATGATATGCAGTTTTCAGGAATTAAGTTTGCTGGAGACTATCCGTATCTTAGTGGACAGTATAATATTACTCCTCCATCCGGTAGAAACGCAAAAGATTTGTATGGCAAGTCTGTTGCTGTTAAGGGTAATCTAATGGCTGTTGGTGCCCCGCATCATGAATATGATGAGCTTGGAGGAACCACTTACTTTGATTCCGGCATTAATAGTTTAGCGTGGGTTGGTGGAAGTGGTTTGTTTGAAGCAGGAGCTATTTATCTTTACCGACGAGAGGAACAGATTCTATATCCTAATACTCACCCGATTAGTGGTCATAAGGCACTTTGGGAATTGGAAGATAAGGTTGTTTTACCTTCTGCATATCGAGCAGATTGGTTTACACAGAGTATCGGCAACATGTCATTTGGCAATCTGCCTAGACTGCCGGTTAGGGTATGGAATATTGGACAAGAGGGAAGACAGCTTGGACATTCTATAGGTCTTGCAAGAAGTGAAAATAACCCATCACTATATGAGGATGAACGAGAAATATTAGTAGCGGGTTCTCCAGAAGGTAGATGGCTTAGGAAGTTTGACAGTGTTGTTACAACTCCTATCAAGGTTGCATTAATAGTATTTACTGATGAGTTCAAATATAAGAACAACAAGGGCGCTGCTATCAAAGCGAAGGCAGACGCCATAAATATGATCTTTAGATATTATGCTGATCCACCAATAGAACTTGATATACAAGTACTGGTAGCTGAACCTGTGGGACTTTTTGGTGACCATTCTGAAGGTATGACACAAGAATTACCAGACTTTATTCACCATCAAAAAATTAATAGATGTCCGGGCATAGGCATATGTTCAGAAGATACCAAGTTTGAGGTATTGAGTGGAATTAAAAGCTTCTTCCATGACGTTTTCCCATATGATGATACTAAGCTACATAATGGAATTCCACCAATGGTTGGATTCTATGTAGATAATAGCAGGTCTTTGGGCAGAAGATCGCTTACCCCAGCCGTAGATGACTTTGCCGATTATTATAAATGGTATAGTCATGCAAGTGGCGTTGAAGATGTATACGGGGTTATAGATTCAGGACATATTCATGAATATATACCTTCAGTAGGAGACAATGAAGACTGGGTTCTTATGAGTAATACTCTTGCAGATGATCTTTTGGATAGCGGTAGATTGATGACGCCTAATTCCGAGGAAGGCCCGTTAAGATTTTTATGTGAGGGACTTGGTCTTGAATTTCAGAATCCTAATCTAACAGAATTTAATCTTCCTCCATCCAGCGGTGGGCGAGTTTATATCTTTGAAAAGGAAAGTGGTAGTTGGAACTTAATACAAGAAATTCAGCGACCCTTCTTTGAGTGGGACGGCGTGGATGGGACTGGTGATGAGGCTGTCAGTGCTGGTATATCGGCTGGCGATCCGGGAGGAGGAGACGTGGGGCTGAATGAGGATGAAGGCTGGCTCTATCGAGACTTTACACCCTTTGATGGCTTTGGTCATGCTGTAGCTATTAGCGATGATACAGAAGTAATATCTGTTGGGTCTCCTTATATAGAAGAATGCTGTTTGATTTATGAGCATGATCCTGACGAAAAGGCTAGGTTATATAAACATATTGATTTGTGGCTAAAATATAAAAATGATGATGGGATTTATGATACCGTCCTGTTGAGGATGGATGAATATATCGAAAGCTTTGGTATACGTATCGCTTCTGAAATGATATATACTGAATTGAGTGCTAGCGAAAAGTTTGCTATACGTTCAGATAAAGATTATTGGGATACACATAAACAATCCGTCATCATGGAATACCAAAAGATATTTGAATATGGATATCAAGATATACCTCATACCGGAACTTGGGCGTTTATTCCGTCTACATTTGCTCCAACTTCTAGATTGGGATATAGCACCTCGGTAGATACTGATGGTGGTGTTGTAGTCTTTGGCGCTCCTACAGATAGTTTTAACGAATTTGATGATACTAATGTTTACTATAAAGGATATAACACATGGGCTTCATACGTTAACGCAGGCGCTGTGAGAGTATTTGAGTCTCGTAAATATCATAAGCATTCAGAGGTAGTTGAGTTTTATAAATTTGGTAATTTAGATGAGAGTACTAGAGCGGCTGATCAGCGGGGCGAAGATTATCATGATTTGAAAAGTACGTTTGCTATAGGCGGCGAAACTACTACTGGCAGTGATGATGATGAGCCGATGGATGCGGAGATATCAATCAGATCTTTCCGGCGTACTAAGTTTTCTGATCTAGAGATACCACGGAGTGCTGGTCTTGCATTTATAATCACTCCAGAAATAGATGCTGCAAGTGATGAAGTTATAGAGAATATTAAAGACTGGCTTGCACTAGGGGATCGAACCTTGGTATTAGTGGGTAATGATCCAGTCTGGGAAGATGATGGCAAGTATGCTGAATCTAATGAAATTATCAATAAGATCTTAGGCAAGCTTGATTCTAGAATGAGGCTGCATCCTGCACGAAGCGAATATGAGTCTTTGCCAGATTGTATGGATTCTGGACGCCCAAATACTCTACCTTCATTTTTCCCAGCCCAAGGAAGAGGTACTGCTGTACAACCCCAGACTATGTTTGCAAAAGGTGTTGCAGATATTAAGATACATCTTCCAACAGGATGGCCCGGCTCGTGGTCGCCGTGTGATAAATTAAATTATAAATGTGAACTACCATTAATACATAATGGTGACTTAAGAGCACAATGGAATAGCGAGTGTGCGACAAGTGTGCCAAAATGTGACGTTGAGGTGAAATATAAAACAAACTGGCCGTGGGAGTTTGCTACCGCACCTAATCCTTGTGAAGATTGCAGTCCCAACTTACAGGCAAAAATTGGGCCAAATGAAGAACCTAAACCTTTAGTTGTAGCTGCTGAATATATGCCGCCTGTAACTATTGTATATCCTGCTTGGGATGAAGTAAGATCGAAACCTGTTTGGTGTCGAAGATGGGTGGAACATTCCAGCACACGGTGGAATTTTAGTGAAAAACATATAGAAGAGGTCGCGTTTTCTTGGTCCGAAGATAATCGGATTTATAAGAGCTTGGATGAGGCTAGATACTTTAATCCTTCACCAGATGAGGATAGAGATGCCGTTTTACAAGCCGAGGCAAAGTCTAAAGATAATGATCCGCCAGTCAAAGATTCTTATACAGTATTACCAGAATCTACGATGGTGGCTGAGGAAGCGTGGGGTAATAATAATACTTCGAAGGTTGTTATGGTTGCGGCAGTTACAACAGAATCTGAAGACATGCTATCAGATAGGCTTGGTCTGTATGGCGGAGCAGACTGGAATATATCGTTCTACATCAACTTAATAATGAAGGGGTGTACTGGAGAAACGGTGGAGCCGGGATGGGTCAAGCAGCTTGGAGGGTTTACAAAAAGAACTAGTTTTAGGGATGCATATCCTAAGTCTTGCTTGGGAGCTTATACAGATAGTAATGGGGCATCAAGCCTTGGTTTGTTTGGTTCAGATTTTTATGGATGCAAGCTGGAGGAGAACTATGACTTGGCTGATTTGGTTACTCATAATTCTAATATAGATCAAACTTGGAATACTTGCTGGATTGCTAACTCTAGGGGTTTGCCAACAGAAGCTGAATTGAAAAAACTTACAGATTGGCTTGATAGTGGAAATAAAACTTTGGTAATTACCTATGCTAATGAGATGATTTGCGATAGAACATTAGAAGGAGAATTTGGTTGCACAGACTGTAGCGATGTGGATGAAGATTGTAGCCCTTCTGAGATACTTGGAAAAATTGCTCCTAGTCAGAGGAATGCTCGGGTTGCTCATAATCTTTGTCAGATGCTTAATCTTAAAATGCATCCGGCATATCTTAATGGTGCCGAGAAGTATGCTGAATATCGGTGGAATGTAAAGCCGGTAGCAGACGCTAAACAAAAGCAAAATGAAGAATTGACAACTATTAATGGATGTGGTAATCTTTTAGATCATGTTGATCGTGTCATAGTAGATAAAGATGATATACCTCTTAAGCAAGGGTGTAACTTTATTCAGATTGATCGAGGATGCCGTATGCACGAAATGGCTGATGGCACTGAGATGTCTGGACCTATGCATGGTGAAAATCAAACTTGTCTTGAGTGGGCAGCAAAGAATGTTGTATGGTATCTACCTAAAGTTAGAGATGAAATATATCGTGCAGCTTCACCATATTGGCAAATGAAGCCCGGTATAGCTGAGATGGACGTTGATGTATTGCCACATTCTGGATATCGTTTATTCTATAGTTGGGTGTCAGAGGCCCCTAATGAATAAAACTATGAAAGCGTGGACATTTGGAGCAACAAGTTTGCCTAACCCCGATGCGTACTTGCCACTAGCTATTCCACTGCATGACTTTGATGACGATGATCGTGCAGTCTTAGTGGGTTCTGGGCACATTCAAAAGCGATTGCGGGAAACTATATATGGTAGTATTCAAAATGAATCTATAGATGTTAGAGTTGGAAAAGACTACGATGAATTGAAATTATTCTTTGAGTCTAATGATTTACGTGCTGGAAGAACTAGAGACTACCCCGTACCTCCCAAGACTGTTCGTTTAATATCTGTATCGGGATGTCTGCTTCCTATTGATAAAAGGACTGTTCAAGGTGGATGGTGGGAAGATTATATTTGTGGATGGACGGAAGATATTATACATCATCCAGCAGAAACTTATACTATTCCAGAGAGGCTGCGGCCTATCATGACAGATAATACTAAATACTGTCGTCCCGTGGGTGGAATTTGTGAAGATTATGATGGAAAGCTTATTGCTGATGGTCCCGTCATTGCCGCTGAAGAGCCTGAACATTTCTCAGCATTTTCTGCTGGATATAATAGATCTAATATTGTGTTACTAGCAGACTCAAGTATGATACAGGGAGACTGTGGTTGGTATAGAGAAACTCCAAGTAACGCTTTTCCAAAACAGCCTAATAGAGACTTTATTCTTAGTCTATATCCGGCTAACGAATCGAGTCTACAAAACAAAAAGGGTGGACGAGAATTTAAGCACGTTAAGAAGATAATTGCTCCTGATAGAGGAAGTCCGCATAAGTATTGGTCCGCGAGTGGTTTGGCGGGACTGAAAGAAAACTTTGCTGGTGATCGGTACTCAGCACAGCCCGAACTTTCATACTTTACTGATCAAGAAAATGAAATTGGTCCTAATGATGTATTTAGAACGAAAGATCCTATAGGTGCAGAAGCAATAGAAATTGAAATCGATAATTTCCGAGATAACGTAATACCTGCTCATGGAGCCTTTAGTAAATTTAGTGGTGTTATAGAAGGTATTAAATTCAACGATCCCGGACCCGGTGGGGGCGTACCCGGTATTATTATGGCTACCAGACATGACTTATTAGATTTTGATCGCTTCCCATCAGGATATCCGGGAGATTTGTTTGGGTACTCGGTGGCAATTTATAGTGGAAAACTGGTTATTGGTTCTCCATTTAATGGTTTTGTTAGTATGTCTGGAGATTATATTCCTAAGTGGAATGAGATTCATGAGCATTCTGGATTAAAACTAAGCAATAATGGTGGTGCGGGAGCGGTATATTACTTTGAGAGAACAGGTAAAGGTAGTAATACAATAGGAGACCGACATCCTTGGCAATTATTACAAAAAATTAAGCCTAGTAGTATTAATGTTGGATTTGATAGATCTGATGTGGGAACTTGGACAGATTATTATCTTGGTGAAAACCAATATGATACAGAGGATATAATATACAAGAGTAGGGTTACAGATAAGTTTGGTTATTCTCTTGGGATTAATGCAGACTTTGTAGCTATTGGTGCTCCCGGACACGATTTTGCTAATTATCATGAGCATGTTTACGATGGGCTATATCCTCAGAGCGGCGCTTTCCTAAGAAAAGAATTTAGTTCAGAGTATGATATCCCACTTCATAACGTTTATGATCTAGGAGAGTCTGGAAATAGGAGCGTGTTCGCTAGTGGAGTTAAATCAGTTCTTAATAATGGCGCTGTGTTCACTTATCAACATGAGATTGTTGATTGGGCAAATCGTGATAAGAAGTGGACGTTTGCAGAGAAGGTAGTGTCTCATGGTCATGATGGAAGAAAGCAAAAAACTTATTACACTGGGGAATTAATTCCAGTTTCTGGTTCAGAGGATGATCATTTTGGAGCAGCAGTCGATATAGATAGAACCAGAAGAACAGATAGTGATTATACATTGTCAGTAGGTTCTCCTCATCATAAATTCGCAGTTAGCGGTGTACATGGTGAAGATAGCTTCTGCTCATCTACACTGCTAAACGCAGGAGCGGCTTATACTTATGATGCTATGCTACGCGCACAGCCGCCTGCGTTTGCTAGTCCAGATAATTGGATTAAGGCTAGCGTATTTGGCCTAGTGGATGGTAGTGGTATTACACGGAGCACTAATGAGATAGTATTATATATGTCACAGGATAGTCAAAATTCAACTGTAGAATATTCTACAAGTGGGATGATATGGACTAATGAAGAAGGTGAAATTTTCCTAGAGGCATCGGGACATGATCCTGCTACTAGAGGCTTTATTGAAAATAGATGTTATATAGACTCAGTAGTTGGAGAACTTTTTAAGGGGTCAGAAATAAACGATTGGATGAATATGCACGTTTCTGGCCAACCGGTTCAATTGAGTGGCATTTTAGATCTGAATATCAAAGGGCCAGATTCTGCAATAGTGTATAATAACATGGGTTTGCATAGTATTGCTATATTGGGAGCAGTGTCTGGCATACCTACCGGAGAGAATGCTGTATCAGGATTGTTGCTATATGTGGATTGCCCAGATCCAATAGGTGTTTCTGGAGTACCCGCTGGAGAGAATGCTGTATCAGGCTTGTTCTTGTGGACTAGTGGTATAGGGGTTATTAATCCATCTGGATTTACTACTGGATTAGGAGCATACTATAACGTGAACATGTTGACACAATACCCCAATAGCGGTGTATTCGCAAGCGATGGAACAATCTTTAATATGCCGTTCCCCTTGAGTATAAGAGGAAAATAATGCCAATTCAAATCAGATATCTTAATGACGATACGCAAGAATGTGTATTACGACCAGCACCGTTTATCTCTATTGATCATGCTATAGATAAAACGGGTGGAGGAGATGCGTTTGGTAGTAAATATAATATTACCCTTACTGGAAAATTACTAGAGGACAGAGGGTTTCCTTTAGCTAGAGATGCTATGGGGAATTTATTTCAACAGTTTGATGCTTCATGTAATCCAATACCTTGGCCGGGTGCTGCGAGTTTGAAGGGACCGTATGAGACTTTTGATACATCGGTTAGTCACTATGACGACAACCGCCCTTTGACTCAAGTTGTTCCTGCCAACTATAAGTTGGATGCTATCCTGTATAAACAAAAAGTGCTGAGAGCGTTGTTTTCTATTGATGGACAGAGAATGGAGGTAACAGCAGTACATGGAAATCAACCAGAATTTGTATGTTATCCCAGAGTAGTTTCCGTCAGTTTCTCTGAAGGTATTTATTTTAATCAATGTGACTATACTATTAACCTAGAAGCCGACACTCTGTTGGACTATCAATTAATAGTGGATGATGATGGAAATCCTAAATATCTTGAGGATAGCGCCGAAAGTGGCCCCGGCGTACCATCCCCCGGAGGCTACAGGGCACAGAGTACACAAGAAATTCTAGACGCCAGCGGAGCGTTTTTACAGAGTTTTGGAGAGTCATGGTCTTTGGAAGTAGACGAGTCGTTGGGAGAAACTACAATAGGAGGTAGTCTGAATCCTAGAAGCTATCGCCTAACTCATAGCCTAAACGCCACAGGAAAAGCTCACTATTACCCAGAAGCAGTCGGGCTAGTTACTAATGTAATTAAAATTCCTGCTTGGAAAAATGCTAAGGCGTATGTTCAAAAGAGACTGATGCGTCCTGAGATAATAGATGCATATGGTCCGCAAATGATTTATCCTAATGTAGAAGGTCATATAGGTAGCGGCACACTTAGTTTGATTAAACAATATAAAGGATTTGATCACTCTAGAACTGAAGAGGTAAATGTTTCTGATGGAAGTTATAGCGTTACGGAAACTTGGCTTTTAGCTAGTGGAACGGCATATGAAAATTATAGTATGTCTATTTCTAGTGAAATGAGTAGTCCCTTTGTGTCGGTTAGCATTGATGGTTCGATTAAAGGTCTTTCAGAGATATCTCCTAGTGGAGAAATTTATGGTGGGCGCAAACCTAAAACTAATCAGCCTAACGCTTATCAAAACGCTTTAAAGAAATATCTGGCTGTGTCCAACAGTAGTAAATTTGGAATAGCTTCAAGTGTATATAAAAGGGCAAACAATTCCGTAGCAGTAGAGTTAAACTCTCAGCCAACCTCTATATCTTTGGGTACTAATGAGTATGATGGAACAATTACTTACAATCTATCCTTTGATAATAGACCTACTAATATTATTTCTGGAGTTTTGACAGAGAATATATCTGTTACTGATACATATCCGGGTGATGTATTTGCTGTTATTCCAGTACTAGGACGGGCTACTGGACCTGTGTTGCAGTATATAGGCGGAAGGACGGAATATCATAGAGACGTTAGTATTGAGTTACTAATGGATTATACCGATATTCCTTATGGTCACGATAGAAAGTCTCTATATTTACAAAAGCCTAGTTTAGTGGAACCAACTAGAACTCAGATTAGAAAACTGATACAAGAATTTAGCCCAGCCAATGAGCCGGGTGTAAGAAAATATTTTATAGACCCGCCATCAGAACAATGGACTCCGAAGGAAGGCAGGTATAGCTTTAACCTGTCTTGGACATACGAACTGGATAAATAATGACTCATCCACAGCAACAAAATGTTGGCCTGCCCGAAAGCGTTAGAGAATTAAACGCTAGTGGTATAGTTTTGGCTTCTGGTGAAAGCAATACCTTTGATGTGAGGCATCAGCATCGTAAGGATTTGACTGAAGAATTTCCTAATCCTACTGGGACAAAACCTCCCGGAAGTGTAACTTGGGAAGAATACTTTGAAGTATCAGGTATTTTTAATACATATGCCACAGATCTTACTCCACAAGATGAAAATTCACCACCATCAACTGGTAGTATAAGAAATTCGCTAGTGAGTGATCCGCTAGGCGGGCTGGGAGCCGTGGCAGTTAGAAATAGTCTTGGTGGACCATATATTGGTGGCATTCCCTTTTTCCTGCGTGATCTCCAAGGTAAAGCCATTTTTAATCCGTATATTCATTATATCACCTACTCTCCCGCGACGAGGATCGTTTATCCGACAGAGTTTGAAGAAGTTGAGCAAGAAAAACGCTCTAAGATTTACAAGGAGGAAAACGTGCCCACAAGAGAAAAGGCAACACTTGTTGGTCATGATCTTAAAACGAAGGATCTGATATACCAGTGTCCCAATAGCTTTACTCTAACGTCAGGAATGGTTATTCAGATTGATAAAGATGGCAATCCTCTTTTAGACGCAAAGGGTGAGGAGATTAAGAAGCACGGAGTTTGGTGTGAAAGTTCTGATCCTGAAAATCCGGGAAATGCTGGAGGTGTTGTTAAGCATAATCAAGATAAAGAAGATGAATATAAGGATAGTGAGAATTGTCCAGCCGGAATAAAGAAGAAGGTGTGGGTGTGTGAGATAGATGGCCTTTCTGTGGGAGAGACCGGGGATAAGACTCTTGTTATAGAGATAGGAGAAGAAGCGATTATTAAAGTTTGTACACGAAATGTAACAGAATATATTTCGTATCGCGTGTATCAAGATGAGGGAGGAGAAGGAACATTGGTTGTTACGCCCATCTCGTTTGATTTTGAGTCGGGATCGCCAAATAAGCCCGGCACTATGAGCTTTAAAATTAAAGCTGTAGATGAAGCATCAACTGGTTGGATAGATTTTCACTTTAAAGGCTGTATAGAAAGTGGCGATGATCCTCCCGGTGATGAAGTTGGTAAGTTGCGGGTAGATCTTGGAGATGCATTTGGTGGTGTCGGAGGTGGTGATAGTGGCGGCGATGATGACGACGACAATGGTGGTGATGGTCTTAGTGGATACTAGGAGTAAATAGGATGAATTGGTTAGCAGAAAATAGAGAGCACGGGTATATTGACTATGGTATAGTCCCCGGTACTGGCGTTACGGGATTAGACTGGCCTGCTAGTGGTGCTATTCCGCAGTCATATTCTGCTGGAGGCTGGACATACGGTAATGAGGGCTTTGTTCAACAAAGTTTTCTTGGAGCTTCTATACGTAATTTTAGTGTTAATGGTGGCTTTGGTGATTCTACTTCTAGTCTAAGCGTTTCTGTAGTTAATGATGAATATAATCTCTCTGATACAACGGGCTTTGGGAAAGGCGATGATCCTTATCACAATGGAATACGTGATAATTTTATGCCGCCTCCCGTAGGCTCTCCAGTATTTTTTAAGTTTGGCAAATGTCACGCTACTGTTGAACAGGCTTGGAGAAAAACTTTTGATGTAACTTATAAGATTCGGACTCTTCCCCCAGAACCTAATGCTATCACGGCTGGTTCATCTGGCCCAATTGAAAATATACCTTTTGACAAGGCTTATTTTTCAGGCTCAGATGATCCTATTGATCCAGATACCCCTTCGTTAGGAAATCTAAATGTGGGAGGTGTTACTTCAGCAGCTACAAATAAATGGGTCGATCTTAGTCCGTTCTTTGATAGCTCCTATGCGGGTAGAGGAAGGCACCATTTTCCGTTTGGTGGTATTTTACAAAGCTATACTGAAAACCGTGGTACTGGCGGAGATCCATTGTATGAAATACAGGTTATGGACCCAAGAGAGATTTTAACTAACGCGACTATGATTCTCAATAATTATGCGGGTACTACATTTGAGAATAATAACCTGTTTAATATTTACGGGTTTCTAGAATATGATCCCACCGATGCTACCGTGGCAGCCCTTGAAGCCGAATATGCTATTGCTAGCCCCCTTACTAAAAGCGTTGCGGCTGATGGGTCTATTTCCTATGCTGGCGATGACATGAGACGACACCCACTCCCACTCCCACCCTTTGCATTTTCTTCCACCATGTATCCTCCCACTTTTCCTATTACAGGCAGAGGATACTCTAGAAGATCAGACAATGGCATTCCTTTATATAGAGTGCTACAAGGTATGGATAGTCTGTTTCAGTACTCAGGCACCTTATTTCCAGAATATAAAGCTAGGGGCTTTGGAGGAGCCATCAATTTTAGAGGATTTAAATATATAGTTGACTTTAGTGGAATACCATTGGAGAAAGTTCCTAAGTTTTATTACTTAGACTTTGACCAGATAGATCTGCTGGCTTTTGCTCAGGAATTATGTGATATAATTAGTCATGATCTTTTTGTTAGTTTGTTGCCTGTTATTGACCACCCATCCATACCATGGGTATATAGTTGGAATAAACACTGTATAACAGATCCTAGTGGTGATCCGAAAGAAATGATTGCTGGCATTATACGTATAGACGCTATTGACAGATCCGATAAGCCAGAATATGGAAGTATCGCAGCGTATCTTCACACCTTAGCTGTGAGAGGAGTTGAAATAGAAAATAGGGACGTGGGATTTGAATTGTCTAATATAGAAACCGATAAGTTTATAGTGGGCGCACAAGAAACAGAACTATATGCTTTCTCTAATAACAAAGATAGAGACTTATTGGAGGTTAGAAAACACAAGGCGGGAATTGATAATAGAGTCGATGCAATGCTGGGCGATCAATGGTATTTGAGCACATCTTTAAATCAGCAGATTTTACCTTTCTATGGATTTCTTGGTAAGGACGCTGTTACTATCCCTCGTGGGTTTGGTTCTTATCAGCAAATATTGCTAGATGCTACGTCCTTAAATGCTCATGGCGTAGGTAACTACTATGTAGCAACTGAACTGGAGCTTAGGGCTGCTAGTATATCTTATCAAAGGTGGGCAGATTTTCTCAATAGCTATAACAATTATTACATGAAATCAATTGAGCCAAACGATGCCCTAGAAGCGAGTCTTCTTCAAGGAGCCGTAGATGCTGCTCCACCGGGTATGGAATTTGATGGCAATATTTCTAACAACTATGCAGTTGCGTGTCCGAGATGTGTCTTTAGGTCAGATAAAAACTTTATGGGAAATGATGGATTGCCTGCTAGCCCGTGTAATCCTCCCTATGGATATCCGCTTTACTATAAGAGAGCGATGAAAATTGGTATACCAGAAGCAGGGGCTGCTCATGTTCAGGGTGCCACGATAAGACTTATGAATAACTTGCAGAAGTTGAAGAGTAAAAAGACTAGAGATAAGTACATGAAGATTGAACTAGCGGGGCCGTTGGCGGATGCACAGAAAGAAATAGATCAGAAGGCCAAGTGGTGGGCGGCGGCGAGGAATGCCGTAATAGACTTCTTGCATGATAAAGAATCCAATACCGGTGGGGCCGAAAATATAAGATTGAAGGCAAAAGCTAGGAAGATAGAAGAGATGGCGGCGGGTCAGGCGATGGATGCTAGGAGTCAAAAAATTAGTGCCAGATTAACAGCACAGTACGATGCTCAGGTTGGTCTGGTAGAGGATATACTTGATAATAATATGGATATGGTTAGGTATGCTCAAAATACAGATGAAGGACTGTTCGCTGATGTAGTAGAAAATGCCACTAAGGTTTACAGTTTTATTAAGAGTATAGCAGATAAACACTTGGGGAAAACATTTTTAGTTAAGATACCAAAGCGTACCAACCTGTCATGGAAAAAACAGGTCGTAATGCAACAGAGTAATCAAGGATTAACCGGTGTTGTAGGTGGTAGCCCAATGCCAATTGGAATTTCCCCTGCCGAATCTGGCCAGATAGTAAGCAATAATGAATTCTTGGCTGCGGCGAGAGCTAGCAGGTTGTCAGAAGTAAAGTATGGACCATTCGGATTTAAGCCACAGCCCATAAATCCCGAGCTTGGTTATTCGGCTGGAAATGTGTTCCAAACTTATCTATCAGTGTTAAGAGATGGAGAAGAAGCAACGCAGATTTCTAATGGTCTTACTTGGTTGCAGCAGAACGCCTTATCCGCTAATGTAACTGATTGGAAATATACACACGGGGCGCTTAAGTGTCACTATAATCCACTCATTGATAACTATGAATACAACTATACGCCTGAACCACAGGGGGGATACCATCCGTTTGAGCTATATCAAAATCACGTCAGTCCCGCAGAGATGCCAACAATAAACAGGAGTAGGCTCCCATTAGGAGTAAAGCAGCTTCTCATTCCTTATGATTTGACTAATTTTATTAGTAATAATGGCAGGGTTTCTGCATATGCACGATATGATAATAGTCAGTTCCTGAATTTCCATGGCGTGAGTAAGGATTCTATAACGCAAGAGAAAGTTGGGATGAATGGAGTCATGGTCCCTGATATTGTAGGCGAAATGGATAATATGAAGGAAGATAAATTTCATAGTTTCCATACTACAGATAGGCTTTCTCGGGAGCCTAAAGTTGTGGCGTTTGTTAAATGTGAGATTGATGCCAAGTTGTACATGCCGCCTGCAACTATAGGTGTTGATCCCGACAAAACTATGCTATTGACGGGGGATAGTACGTTTAAAGACACTGTGTTTGGTAGAGATGTAATTGATATAGGCCAGTACTCTAAGCCTAGACAAATTTGGGTTGCTTCTGGATGCTATTGGGATAATAGTTATACTTACTTCAAGTCTGAGTTTGTTCCAAACCCCGAGAACGGAGGAAGAGACGGTACGGAAGTGAAACAGGAAGACTTCTTTAGGGTGTATAATTCTGTGCTTGGTGGAGATATTATACAAACAGATATGATTAACTTGGACTCAGACCATGTGTATGCTCTAGTTACTATGCCCGGAAGGATCAGCCCAACTATTGATGCTCGCTACATGGATGGGCCTCATAGCAAATTTCAGCCTGTTCATATGAAGCAGCTTCTTACGATGGATACTGTTAAAGGTGTTCTTGGCTTGGAGAAGCCCACGGTGCAGGGTCAGCCAACTAACATTTTGGCAGATAAGTGTTCCAGCTTTGATCTTGAAGATATTATTGCTGCGTTTCATGCTCAAAAACTGAAAATTAAATATCTTAACAATGCCAACCCAGAAAAAAAAATAGGAGTGATAAGTCCCTCTCCGGTATATCCAGACATTGTGGTATTGCCGCTTACGTCTAGCGAAAGATGTTATGGCCCTTGGATATCTTCTTCGCTAGACATACAGGCCGCTGCCCATAAAAATATTGGAGGCAAAATAACATTTGAGAAAGATGAAGGTCTAGCACCGTGGAATTACGCTGGATATCAACTTATGCATGCGGCTGGGAGCCTTAAGGCTCAGTTTTCTAATAGTCTACTTTTGTTTAGCGAAAGGGGCGGATTTGTATTTCCTGATTCTCCAAGAGGAAATAGTTTAGCTAAGGCGCTGGTTGATGGTGGACCACTAGTAACCAGTATTAGTGTGAACGTTGATGGTGGTGGAGTAAGGACTACCTATAAGATGGATCTATATACTGCTAAATTTGGAAAAATGGCTAAGCAAAAAGAAATTCTTATCGGGCAAATTTCTAGAGAACGCCAAAAGATGAGGGATGAGAGAAATGCTCTGTTAAGAAAGGGTATTGGAAAGGGTCAGTCTTCGATTAATTTAGGGGCTGTGTATAGTAGATATAATAATATCGGTGCAGCAGAGGCGCAAAGTAGTGAGTTTCTTACTCCTCTTGAGAGAAAACAAACTGTTGATGAGCTTATCGTGGCTAGTACTAACTCAATTAGTAGAAAAGGACATAATGATGACGGAACAAAGAATAAACTGGAGGTCATCGGCCATGAAGTTACTAGCCAATCTAGTGAGATTTTGAAGCAGACTTTGGGAATGTATGGAGATGACGATGATTTAAGGGCTGCTTATTATAATTCGGCTGGAGGAACTATGGGTAATATGCTTTCGCCTGCATCTGAAGATGTATATCATCCTGAAATGGCATATTTTGGATATAATCATTTTGCTGCTAAGCAAGCGAGATTCTATTATCAAGACTTCGATGAGGATCGTCCTATTATGAACGTGGGTAGCGGGCCTGAGTCTCTAGGCGGTGGTAGTGCTGGTGGTTCTGATGGTAGTCGTAG
>Ga0310124_10000643_pt1 | contig 24254 bp, 20 predicted proteins | sample CB11b_AW_Bot5_MG_FD_203507 | JGI IMG/M metagenome (GOLD analysis project Ga0310124, IMG submission 203507) | Marine microbial communities from Western Arctic Ocean, Canada - CB11b_AW_Bot5 | ecosystem: Environmental > Aquatic > Marine > Oceanic | place: Canada: Western Arctic Ocean | collected...
GGAGCGGGCGACCACCGAGGTCACGCCTCCCGAGAGAGCCACCTGGATCATCGGATCCTCGAGATCCAGGTTGTCGACGGCCTTCCATTCTGGTGTGAACGGTCCGGGGATCCGTGAGCGGCTGGACCGGTCCAACGCGAGGTGCGCGTGCGCGTCGATCATGCCGGGGATGACGACTTCCGCCCAGTACACGGCGGCGTCGGCGGGGGCGTCGACGGACGTGCCTACCTGTTGGATGAGTCCATCCTGGACGAGGATCTCGCCGTCCCTGATCACGCCGTTCGTGACCGTGTGGATCTCACCGGCCCGGATGAGGATGGCGCCGGATTGGGCGGCCACCGGATGGGGAGCAGCGGTGGCTGCGAGTCCCGTGACCAGTAGAGCGATGAACTTCATGATTGCCTCCTGGGGTTGGGTCTCGGGACGGATGAGCAGTAGTAGCCCCGATTCCTTGCCACCGCTACCGTAGAGAGTCCGCCGTCGAACCCGGTTGCCCTCTCCTTGGAGATCCAGTGACTCTTCGCTTCAGCTCGAGGGAACAGAGAGTTTTCGCGACCCTGTTCCTCAGCGCCCTCGTGCCTGCCTGCGGGAGCACTACGATCGAACATGACGTTGTCATGCGCGGCGTCACGGTTGTGGACGTCGAAACGGGGGCTCTGACCGAAGACAGAACGATTGCGATCGACGATTCCTTGATCGTCTTCGTCGGCGAAGACGCAGGAAATTCACACCAGGGGCGCATCGAGATCGACGGGGCCGGCCGCTATGCGATCCCCGGACTGTGGGACATACACGTACATATCGAGGGAGCGGACCTCGTGGAGGACAATCTTCTCCTCTTCCCGGTCTATCTCGCCTACGGCGTCACCACGGTTCGCGACATGGCGAGTGATTTAGGTGAGCAGGTACTCGCTTGGCGTGACGAGATCAATCGAGGCGACCTTCTCGGTCCCCGCATCTACACGGCGGGCAGGAAGATCGAAGGCGTCAACTCGATGTGGAAGGACGATCTGGAAGTGGCCGACGAGGCTGAGATGCGGGTCATGATGGACCGGTTGGACGCATACCGCGTGGACTTCGTCAAAGTGACTGACAATACGCTGTCGGCAGACCTGTTTCTCGCCACGGTGCGTGAGGCCCGCACCCGTGGATACCGGGTCTCGGGTCACGTTCCCTACGGTTCGTCCGTGGAGAAACTGGTGACTGCTGGGATCTCCACCATCGAGCACGCCAGCTACATGATTCGGCTGGGCGCGGAACGTGAAGCCGAGATCGCCGCGAGCGTGCGACGGGGAGAGCTTACGCGGGGTGACGCCCAAGCCCAGTACAATGCATCGTTCGTCCAGGAGCAGGCGATTTCAGGCTACGAGATGCTGGCGGACCGGGGCGTCTATGTCACGCCCACGCTCATCCAAGGTCAATTGTCTGCATACCTCGACGAGACCGATCACAGTCAGGACGAGTTCCAACGGTACCTGACCGAGGCCTTCATGGCTCCGTATGGGCCTCGTGCCACTCGAATATTGAACTCCTCCCCCGCGCAGCGGCGCACACGGAGGGAGAACTTCCACCGAATCCTGGATCAAGTTCCCGCGATGCACGCGGCGGGGGTGCAGCTGCTTGGCGGAAGTGACTCCGCTCCCATCGCGGCGTTCGTGTACCCCGGCCTGGCGCTGCATCAGGAACTACAACTATTCCAACAAGCCGGGTTGTCCCCGCTCAGTGCCTTACAGACCGTCACTCTCAACGGAGCCGAGTTCGTCGGCGAGCGTGATGCTGTGGGCACTCTCGACGTCGGTATGTTGGCATCGATCGTCCTGCTACGTGAAAACCCACTCGAGGACATCGCCGCCACACTATCCATTGAGGTGGTCGTCTCTCGTGGGGACGTATTCGACCGCCAGACATTGGACCGCATGCTTGATCAGGCGGCGACGCAGGCGAGCGCACTGGATACCGCCCGGCGAGACCTGCAGGGTCGGTAGGCGGGCGTTCGGGGCCAGAGGGCAAACAAAAACCCCGAAGCCGTGGGGGCCCCGGGGTCTTCGCTTCGCGCAGGCTGACGTTTAGGGGGAGGGGCGTCGCGTCATTCGAGCTCGGCGCCGGATTCGGCGGACCTCTTGCCTGCGATCTTGCCGAACATCTCGTCTGACGTCTTGCCTGCGGTCTTGCCTGATATCGCGTCGCACGTCCTGCCGGATATCTTGCCTGACATCCTGCCGAACATCTCGACGGATATCCCTTCGAATATCCTGCCGGATATCTCGTCGCGCCTCCTGCCTGAGGTCCCGGCGGATATCCTGCCGGACCTCTTTCCTGACTTCCTGCCGAACGTCCTTCTCCACCTTCGCTGTTTTGGTCTGCAGATCGGGACCGACTTGAGCCTGTACATCGGTGGTGCCGAGGACCAGGAAAGCTCCTAATCCGAGAATCGTCATGCGAAGCATCTGAAGCTCCTTGATGAGGTGTTCCTGCCTAGGACTGCCTCCCACAGGCCCACCTCTAAGACGATCCAACGTTAAAAGGGTCACACCGGAGATCGCCCTCCGCCTCACCGATTCAGATTGGCCGGCGTGCAGTTCGTCGCGATGTGCTCGCACAGTGCGTTCGTGTACACCTCGGTCATCGTGACGAAGCTCGCGAAATCGAAGGCCGCTCCATGAGCGCCGGGGGGGAAGAAACGGAGATCCGCGTCCTTGCCGGCTTTGGCGAGTGCCGTCAGCAGCTGCATGGTGTGTTGGGGCTGCACATTCTCGTCCATTCCGGAATGGATCAGGAGGAGATGGTCCTCGAGGGACTGGACCCAGTTCAGCGTCGAGCTCCCCTGGTACCCGTCGGGGTTTTCCGCGAGAAGGCCCATATAGCGCTCGGTATAGATCGTGTCGTAGAGCCTCCAGTCGGTAGCGGGCGAGTTGGCGATCCCCAACTTGAACAGCCGGGGGTGTCTCATCAGCGTCGAGATCGCCATGAAGCCGCCGTAGCTGGTGCCCTGGATCGCCATGCGATCACCGTCGACCCACGGCTGCGACGCTAGCCACCGGCCCACCTCGGCGAAGTCCTTCGCCTCCCACTCGCCCAACACCTCGTACACGACCTCCATGAAGTCACGACCGTAGTTACCCGACCCACGGTTATTGAGGCCGACCACGATGTAGCCCTGCTGTGCGAGGTACTGGTGCCAACCGTTGCTTGCCCACTCGTCGTACACCTGCTGGGATCCCGGGCCGCCATAGATCGAAAGGAGCACCGGGTGCGGTCGCGACGGGTCGAAGTCCGGCGGTTTGATCATCGAGCCGTCGAGCTCGACGCCGTCGGACGTCGTGAAGCTGAACAGTTCTGTCGGGGAATAGGCACGGGCGCTGACGTAGGCCTCGACCTCTGCGTTGTCCTCGAGCGTGGCCAGCAGCTCGCCGCCGCCCTGCGTGCTCCAGAGCTCGACCTGCTGGGGCCGACTGCTGCTGGACCAGGTGTCGATGTAGTAGTCCGTGCTCGGGGACATGTCGATGGCGTGCTTTCCGGCCACCCCCGTCAGACGCCGTTTGTTTCCGCCGTCGAAATCAATCGCGTAGAGGTGGCGCTGGAGCGGGCTTTCTTCGGTGCCCGTGTAGTAGATCGTGCGCGTCTCGGCATCGATGCCCTCGACTCGTGTTACGACCCACTCGCCGTCCGTCACCTGGTTCAGCAGCTCGCCGTCGTACGAGTACCGATAGAGGTGGTTGTAGCCGTCCCGGTCGCTGATCCAGAAGAAGTCGCGCGATCCTTCGGGGAAATGGAAATAGTGTGTGACGTTGGCGAAGAAATCGAACACGTCGATCCACGCTTCGCTCCGTTCCTCCATCACCAGACGCCGCTCCCCTGAGCGAACATCGAAGAAGTACAGCTGGAGCTCGTTCTGGGGGCGGTTCAGCGTGACGACGGCCAACGTATTGGGGTCGCTCGTCCAATAGATGCGAGGGATGTAGTGCTCACCCTCAAGGCCGACGTCCATCCAGCGGGTCTCGCCCGAGGCCACGTCAACGACGCCGATGCGCACCTCCGAGTTGTCCTGCCCGACTTTGGGGAAGGGCATCACCGTCCACTCCGGGTACAGGCCCTCCCAGTCCGTGATCTGGATCGTGGGGACGTCGGCCACATGTGTCTGCCAGTAGGCGATTCGCTGGCCGTCGGGGCTCCAGTCCCAGGCCTGCGTCAGGCCGAACTCCTCTTCGTATACCCAGTCGAACACGCCGTTCCAGACGACGTCCGTGGCGGTCGTCGTGAGACGACGCTCCTCCTCGGAATCGATGTCATAGACGAATAGGTCGCCTTCCCGCTCGTACGCCAGGAGGGCACCGTCGGGCGACATCTCCGCGGTGCGCGCGTCGTCCGCCGCCAGCACGAGAGACTCGTCTTCGACTCCGTAGACGTAGAAGTCAGCGATGCCCGAGTACCGGTAGACCGGCCGGAAGTCCGTTTGGAAGACGACGTGCCGTGAATCCGCAGCCCATGCGAACGAACGGTACTGTAGTGATTCTGACGTTCCCGGTACCGTGAGTGCATCCGGATCGAAGAGCAACTCGTCGTTGGCTGACGCCGGGTCGTACGCTCGAACCTCCGATGCCCTCGTCCGGGGGTTGGTCAGCGTGTACGAATAGCGTTGGCCTTCGTCGATCCAGTTCACGCCGGCTGGGCCCGCACGGCCCGCGAGTCGGCCCGTGATGCCCAAGGCCTCCTGCACACTCCCGATCCGCTCTTGGGCGCCGAGGGGGACCGCGCTCGCCAACGCCAGCGTCACTATGAGGCTCGCACAAACTCTCATCGTTCTCTGCCCTCCCGGAGGCTCACCTACCGGATGACTCTCGGCGGTGATGTCTTGCATGAATCGCCTGAGTGGCCCGTCAGACGTGGAGGACAAGATGCGGCCGGGGCGCGGGGGGCGGCAAGCGGTCCTTTGCGCCAATCGGTACGGGCCAGCGCGGGATGCGTGGGCGCGGTGATCCTCTACGGCAGGGGGCCGCTCACTCGGGTACCCGCTGCCGGAGTTCCTCGAAGAAGTTGGTAACCAGAACAAACTGAGAATCAGAGGGTCGTCGGTTCGAGTCCGACCCCGGGAGTTGGCGGAAGTTGAAGGAAGACATGTAGTTACAAGAACGCGGGAGTCCACGGTGTGGGCTCCCGCGTTTGCTTTGTGTGCGAATAGTGTGCCAGTCCTGATTTCTCAAGACTGCGCGTTGTCACCCAAGCCCCCTTTTGGGGGGTGCCTCATTTACTGACTGAGTCCAGCGAGTCCGTCCACCATGCCCCTCGAATGGTTCGACGGGACGGCGACTGAGCAGGATGAAGGGGGCGAATCGTCCCATGGGACTGCCAGAGCTGGTGTGGGGGGACCCTAAGCCGGAGATCATGCCCCCAACAACCCCAACACCTTCACTCCCTCCGACAGGACATTATCGAGAGCGGTCACGGCGGAGCGGGCGGAGAAATTCTCGCCGACCTTACTGAATCGAGTGAGGTGAACATGCCCAGTCGACGCCTCGAGCTCAACGCGACAGGAAGGAAGCAGCGTATGGTTGTGTTCGAGTAACTTGACGAGAACCGGCTTCGACAGAGTGCCCCTCTTGGCGACACTACGATCTTTGGCAGACCTTTTGCCCCGCCGGGCCCTTGTCTCCGCGAGGAGGACAGAGAGCTGAAGCAGGGATCCCCCCGCGGCCTGAGGGGAGATGCTTCTTGCCATTCCGGAGGAGCACCGTGCGGCGGAGAGATTCCGTACCATGGTGATATCGTGCCACATCCTCGTTGGGGTGCACGCGAGAGGAGAGGTCGAGCTCGACCTGGGGTCGTTTTCCGTCTTCAGGCATGGGCCGTCCAAAACCTTTCGAGCCGCCATTGGAGTTCTTCTTCATTTCCGATTTCGCACTCCCAGGTCGTCATGACGTCGAAACCCCTGGCCTCCAGTGCGGCCGACTTCTCGGCATCCCGCTCCCGGTTTCTCACTAACTTCTCCTCCCAAAACTCCGAGTTGCGCTTGGGAATCCTCCCTCGGGCGCACCCTTCGTGATAATGCCAAAAACAGCCGTGAACAAAAATGGCCTTGTGGCGTGACTTATTCGCAATATCCGGGCGTCCGGGCAGATCCCGTACATTCAGGCGATACCTGGCACCGAGGCGTGAGAGGCATCGACGTACAGACTGTTCGAGCGACGTGTCCTTTCGTCGAACACGCTTCATCAACGCTGAACGATACGGCGTGGTTGTCACCAGCCTATCACCATAGGAACCTAACGCCTGCGCCCGGTTCGATCGAGCGCGCTCAACCAAAGAAAATCTTCTGCATCGCATCCCGTGCGGTTTCCTGCATCCCGGGTAGAACATGCGAATACGTGTCGAGGGTAATCTTCACATTTGCGTGCCCAAGAGTCTCGGAGACCACGTGTGGCGGTGTCCCAGCTTTCATGAGGATGCTGGCACAGGTATGCCTCAGCCCGTAGGGGGTCAGGGTGTCGAAACCGAGCGCACGTACCACGGGTTTGAAGTGACGCCGTACAGTCATTGTGTAGTTCAACGGCTCGCCGTCTTTGTTGGCGAAAATCAAGCCATTGTCTGCGTACCGTCCGCCCATCCGAAGCCTCTCCTCAGTATTCGTAGGCGAGTATGCCAAGAAGCTGAACTCGACTCGATCCCGTAGGGAAAACGCGAAGCCCCCGCCACCGACCTCGACTCGCTCTTGCTCCTGCCCCCATACGCCGTCCCCGAATTCGCCGATCAGCTCCAAGCCCTGCGGGCCCGCTGGTCGACTTCCACCGACCGTCGGGAGCGGGACCGGGAGCGGAATCCGCCTTGGGGCGGGAGCGCACGCGGATGTACCGGCAAGCATTACGACGAGAACCGTCCGCCCGAGGGATCGCCGAGTCGTGCAGGCGCCCATAATGGACGGCTCCCCCCTCAGTATGCTTGTGTCGTGGTGCCGACCCTGCATCATTGGGGTGTGCAAGCGCTTCATGACCTCTCCGGTTGTTGTTCGACTGACCTTCTGCGTGGCGAGCCGAATAACAAGATACCGCGGCGCGGGGAAGCCTTTGATACGTCGGATGACGTATCGGTGGTCGTTGGATTACGTAGTCCGGGGGTAGGCGTGGGGGCGTCCGATCCTCGCATGTCCCCGCCCCACGCGGTGTAGGGCCACCCCGGCCCTCTTGCCGACTCGCCCCCTCCGCAGCAACCTGGCTGGTCAATCACGCGCACCACCTCCGACTCGGATAGGCCCCATGGGTAAGCTCACGTTTCGCTCGCGATCGACAGTTCTGCTTGGCCTCCTCTCTGGCTTGCTCGTAGGGCTGCCCATAACCACCCCGGCCGCCGCCCAGATCGCGGACGCGCTCGGGGCCTTGGAGTTCCGCGAAGTCGGCCCGGCCGTCGCGGGTGGGCGCATTGCCGACATCGCGGTCAACCCGCACAACACGTCCGAGTGGTACCTCGCCGTGGGCTCGGGTGGCCTTTGGAAGACCACGAATGCGGGCACGACCTGGACACCCGTCTTCGACGACCAGCCGAGTTACTCGATCGGCACGGTGGCCCTCGACCCCACCAATCCCCTCGTGGTCTGGGTCGGTACGGGCGAGAACGTCAGCGGTCGTCACGTGGGCTGGGGATCGGGCGTCTACAGGAGTAGAGACGGCGGCGAGACCTGGGAGAACCTCGGTCTCGAGGCCACTGAGCATATCGCCAAGATCCTCATCCGCCCGGGTGACGGGAACACGGTGCTCGTCGCGTCCGAGGGCCCGCTCTGGTCCGCCGGAGGCGAGCGCGGCGTCTATAAGACGGAGGACGGAGGTGAGACTTGGAGTCACGTCCTCGATATCGACGAGAACACGGGCGTCACGGACCTCGAGTTCGACCCGGCCAATCCGGACGTCGTGTACGCGGCGGCCCACCAGCGGCGCAGACACGTTTGGGGCCTCATGTCCGGAGGGGAGCACTCGGGCATCTACAAGTCCAGCGACGGTGGTGACAGCTGGCGAGAGGTCACCACAGGCCTTCCGAGCGGCGACATGGGCAAAATCGGCTTGGCGGTGACCCCGGCCGACCCGGACCTCGTTTATGCGACCATCGAAACCAACGACGACGAGCGCGGCTTCTACCGCTCTACGGACAAGGGCGAGAGCTGGCAGCGCCGGAACGAGTACATCTCCGGGGGCACGGGGCCGCACTACTACCAGGAGATCGAGGCTTCGCCGACGGACCCGGACCTCGTCATCCAGATGGACGTCTTCTTCCAGATCACGCGTGACGGCGGCGCGACGTTCGACAACCTGGGCTCTGGGGGCGAGAAGCATTCGGACAACCACGCGCTTTGGTTCGATTCAGCCAACACGCAACACATGCTTGCCGGGACCGACGCGGGCCTCTACGAGACCTTCGATCAGGGCACGACCTGGCGGCACTTCCCGAACATGCCGATCTCGCAGTTCTACAAGGTCGCGTTGTCCAACTCCGAGCCGTTCTACGAGATCCTCGGTGGGGCGCAGGATCTGGGCACGCTGTGGGGCCCGGCGCGCACGATGAATACGGACGGCGTACGAAACGCGGATTGGCATTTCCCGATGGGAGCTGACGGGTACGGCGTGCAGATCGACCCTTCGGACGCCGACATCCTCTATCTCATGACGCAGCAAGGGAACCTGTACCGCACCGATCGGAAGAGTGAGGAGTCGATCCAAATCCAGCCGCAGCCCGCGCCGGGTGATCCTCCCGAGCGCTGGAACTGGGACTCGCCGATCATGATCAGCCCCCACGATTCCGATCGGCTCTACTTCGCTTCGCAGCGACTTTGGCGCAGTGACGATCGCGGCGATTCGTGGACGGCCGTCAGCGGAGACCTGACCACGAACACCAACCGCTACGAGCTGCCCTACATGGGGCGCGTGTGGGAGCTCGACGCCATGCACGACAACGGAGCCATGTCGGTGTACGCCACCCTGACTACGGTCTCCGAGTCGCCCGTCACCGAGGGTCGGCTCTATACGGGCTCGGACGACGGCCTGATCCATGTTTCCGAGGACGGAGGACAGACGTGGACGCGTGCCGCGTCGCTACCTGGTGTGCCCGAGCGCTCGTTCATCAACAAGGTCGAGGCGGATCAGCACACCCCGGGCACCGTCTTCGCGCTCGCCGATGCGCACAAGACCGGCGACTACAGCCCCTATGTTTTCGAGAGCACGGACGACGGCAGGAGCTGGTCGTCGATCGCGGGCGATCTGCCGGACGGTACGATCCTGTGGGCGATCCAGCAGGATCACGTCGATCCCGATCTGCTTTTCCTCGCGGCCGAGTACGGCATCTACTTTTCTCCCAACCGAGGTGAGAACTGGCACATGCTTTCGGCCGGGCCGCCGACCATCGCATTCCGCGACCTCAAATTGCACCGCCGCGACGACGACCTGGTCGGCGCGACCTTCGGCCGTGGCTTCTACGTCCTCGACGACTACAGCCCTCTTCGGGAGATCGCGGGCGGCGCCCTCGCCGGGGCGGGCGGCCTCATGCCCGTGCGTGATGCGTGGTGGTACATCCCGTATCCCACCAACCAGGCCGTCGGTCGACCCACGTTGGGCAGCACCGCCTACGTGGCGCCCAATCCGGACTTCGGGGCGACGCTTACGTACTATCTACCGCAGATGCCCGAGAGGCCGAGCGATGTGCGGGATGCGGCCGAGCGTGATCTACGCCAGCGGGGCGCGGACGCGCCGTTCCCCGGTTACGATGCGCTCCGGGCCGAGGCGGGAGAGAGCGGAGCCAGGGTGCTGCTTCAGATATCGGATGCGGCTGGCGATCCGGTGCGTTGGATCGAAGGACCTGCTAAAGCCGGGCTGCATCGCTTGACCTGGGACCTCCGGCGTCCGGCGCCCAACCCGATCAGCTTGAGCCAGCCAGGTTTCCAACCGCCATGGGTGACCGATCCGGTTGGTCCGTTGGTGCCCCCGGGCGCGTACTCGGCCCAGATGGTGCTCGTCTCGGCTCATGGCGTCGAGGAGGTCGGGCGCTCGCAGGGCTTCGCGGTTAAGCCCGTGCCGAATGCGCCTCGGGGCACGGACTTTGTAGCCGTCGCCGAATTTCAGTATCAGACGAGCGAGCTGTCCCGTCGCGTGAGCGCGGCGGGTGCCGAGATCGGCGAGTTGCGGGATCGACTGCGCTACATGCGGGCTGCGCTACTTCGGGCTCCCCGCGCCGACGCGGCCCTGTTCGGTCGCATGGACGAACTCGAACGTTCGCTGGATGAGCTCTCGCTCCGGATCCAGCGTGACCCGATCCGGGGATCGCTCAACGAATCGAGCACGCCGACGATCTCGGGTCGGGTCGGGAACGTGATCAGTGGGCACTGGCGAACTCGCCAAAGCCCGACCCAGACCCAACGCGAGAACGTCGAGATCGCTCAGCGGGATTTCGCTGCGCTCGAGCGAGACCTCGCCGACGTCGTGGACCCGTGGCTGATGGAGCTCGAAGAGGCATTGGTGGATGCGGGTGCGCCCTGGACACCAGGGGGGAGCGAATAGGACTCGGGTATCACGACGAGTAGTTCTAGTCGACTGGGTCCCTCATCAAGAGGTCGGTGCCACCTCGCTTCGTGGGGTTTGAAGATCCTGCCCGGCGACGGGCCACATCCCACTGGGGGTTCGGCTCCGACGTGCGATACACGGTTCGGCACAAGTTCTTCAACAACCAAGCCGAAGACGATTTGATGGTGCTGTTCGTTCGAGACCTCGTGAGGCATCGTCTGGATCGACGCCTTCGCGACGAAATTGGGGGGGGCGGTATACGGACTAGAGGTCAGCACGGCGCAAAGAGGTCCCGTCGGATTCTTGGAGATCGAGATCTCCGTCGCGGACATCGAAGACGACTTCGTCCGGGGCATCCTCCGCCAGGAGATCGTCGCACTGGTTTAGGGGGCGCTGGAGCCTGAGGAATTCAAGGCGGACCAGGCGAGTCTCGTCGAACGGCTTCGGAACGAAAATTCGACCGCACAAGCCCTCAACTCCTGGGTGCGCACTGATTTTTATGACCCCGGCAAGCATATACACTTCCCGGATTTGCTTCAGTTCTTCGCTGATGTGAGCCAGCAGGAGGTAACGGCTTTCGCGGCCCGCACTCTCGTGCCTGAACAAGAAGTCAGGACCTTCGCCGGGGTGCAGCCGATGAGCCCCGTGATGTTCGCGATCGCCGTCTTCGTGATCGTGTCCCTCGCGGTGCGCGGGGTCGGCTGGACACTCACCCGCCCGGTAGACATGACGACGATCCTCTACATGGCCCGGTTCCAGGTGCCCGTTCTGCTGCAAGTCGGCGCGGCGGTCCTCATCGGTGGCGTAGGATTGATCGTTGTTCGACTGACCGTATTCTTCGTTCAGTCCCTCGCGCTTGATTCCCTCGTGACCACCGGCTCGTACAGCGTCCAAATGCTGTGCTATGGGGTCATGGTCAGTGCGGCCGTCGTGCTCTTCATCCTCTGCCTCTCCACGATTCCTCGTAAGATCATCGTATTTCCGGGCCTATCGGTCTCGCATCATAAAGTGGGACGACTTACAGGACATCGCGACGCGCCGAGATCACCAGGTTTGGTTCAAGAAGAGACACCTGTTCCGGTGCGTACCGCTCTCGTGGGGCCTGGTAGGTCCGGGAATCTATCTACGGCCATACAAGGGTCTGGCCTATTACTTCCGCACGAGAAACACGGAGGAGACGATTGGCGTGCTGGGTGGATGGCGGGGAGTATCCGTGTTACCGGCGTTAGCGAAGAGGAAGTCGGATTCCGACATGAATCGCGTTGAGGAGGAACAGGATACGGCAGATTTCATCACGTCGATTGCCGCAACTCTGTTCACGGAGAACGAGGAGTAGGGGATCGATCCCTGTGATCCAGGAATCGGAGAAGTGCCCCCCACTCCTCAGCGAGGACCGTGTGGCTGTATCGTGCATTGGCCGCGCTCGTCGAGGGTAGCCTGAGGAAACTCAGTCGATGGCGAAGAGTGGCCGAAAGTGCCACCCGTTTCTCGAACGACTTCGCTGCCTTCTGACCGTTGAACGCGATGGCTCGGATGTGGGAGTGCTTCTCGAGGAAGGCCGCAAAGTCATTGGGCACCTCCGTACTCTCGACGATACTTGCGTCCAGGCTGCCCTCGCGCTCACAGGACTGAAGCACGTCCCACAGAGCGATGCCGGCGTCCGTCATCTCACCAAGTCGGCGTCCATAGGGCATCGCGGGATCGAAGCCGAGAAACTCCCCCATGAGGGGCCAGAACCGGTTTCGGGGCCCGGCATAGTACTGTCCGGCGGTCAACGACCGTACGCCAGGCATCGACCCCAGAATCAACAGGCGCGCTTGGGAATCCGCCACAGGAGCGAAGCCGGCTAGAGGCATGTGTAGCCTGGCTCATATCTCTGAATCCTGAACATGCGTACGTTGCGCCGTCCGCTCCGCAAGCGAAAGTGTTACCTATCTCACCATGGCCCTGGTCAGCACACAAAATCTCGCGATGGCCTATAGTGGCCATGTGCTCTTCGACGACGTAACGCTGCACGTCGAACGGGGTGAACGCATTGGCCTGTTGGGTCGCAACGGCACGGGGAAGTCCACCCTCCTGAACATTCTGGCCGGAATGCTTTCTCCGGATGGCGGATCGGTCGTCTACGAATCGGGCGTTCGGGTGGCTTTGCTCCACCAACAAATCGAGGCGGATATCAGGGGGACCGTGGATGCCGTCATTCGGTCGGGAATCCGGGAGTCCGCCCACGAAGATCACCCGGTCCAGCGCCTTTGCTCTCTCCTCCATTTGGAGGAGGATCAGGTCTTTTTAGAGCTCTCAGGCGGGCAAAAACGGCGCGCCCTCCTGGGTCGCGCGCTCGCCGCCGAACCGGACGTGCTTCTGCTCGACGAGCCCACGAACCACCTGGACCTGGAGAGCATCGAGTGGCTGGAGTCGTTTCTGATCCGCTACCAGGGAAGCCTTTTGTTCGTCACACACGACAGGACGTTTCTGCAACGACTTGCCACCCGTATCGTCGAACTGGACCGGGGCCGATTGCACTCGTGGGCTTGTGACTATCCCACATACCTGCAGAGGAAGGAGGAACTCCTCCTGGGGGAGGAGAAGGAGCGCGCACGCTTCGATAAGGTGTTGGCGCGAGAGGAGCAGTGGATTCGCCAGGGCATCAAGGCACGCCGTACGCGAAATGAGGGGAGGGTACACGCCCTCGAGAGGCTCCGCGTCGAGCGGGCTGCGCGGCGGGAGCGAATCGGCACGGTAAACCTGAACATCCAGCGAGCCGAGCGGTCGGGTGCAAAGGTCATTGTCGCGCAGAACCTGTCGTTCGAGTATCCCGATACATCAGTCGTCTCCGGTCTCAGTACCCGCATCATGCGGGGTGACAAGGTGGGCATCATCGGCCCCAACGGATGTGGAAAGACCACGCTTCTGAACCTTCTCCTGGGTCAGTTGACACCCCAGTCCGGTTCTGTGAAGCACGGCACTGCGCTCGACATCGCCTACTTTGACCAACACAGGGAAAAACTCGACGAGTCCCAGACCGTGGTCGAAGCCATCGCCGGGGGCAGCGAGTACGTCGAAGTGGGCGAGGGGCGTAAGCACGTCATGGGTTACCTGCAGGATTTTCTTTTCTCGTCGGAACGCGCTCGCGAGTCCGTTCGCAATTTGTCCGGTGGGGAGAGAAACCGCCTTCTCCTGGCTCGCCTCTTCACCCGGCCGGCCAACGTGCTCGTACTCGATGAGCCCACGAACGACCTAGACACAGAAACGCTGGAGCTGCTCGAAGCGCGGCTCATGGAGTTCGCGGGGACGGTGCTCGTGGTGAGCCACGACAGAGCCTTCCTGGACAACCTCTGTACCTCCACACTCGTCTTCGAGGGTGACGGAGTGGTGAAGGAGTTCGTGGGAGGGTATTCGGACTGGAAGCACACAGTGGCCGGAGCGGCGGACGTCCCCGTGCCGAAGCGCCGACGGTCAGGATCCGTGGCTCCGGTTCCCCAGCCGACGTCGGATAAGCCCAAGAAGCTCACTTGGAAGGAACGACGGGAGTGGGAAGAGCTTCCAGCCCGTATCGAGCTCTTGGAAGCCGAGCTACGGGAGACCCATGAGTGCATGGCCGACCCCGCGTTCTTCCAGAAGCCTCAAGAGGAGATCCGGCCCGTGATCGACCGATCCCAGGAGCTTCCGGGGGAGGTCGACGCAGCGTTTGCGCGCTGGGCGGAGCTGGACGAGCGGAGCTGAGTGGTATCTTGGCGCTGTTCGCCCCGCCGACAGGAGCGCGCTTGCCCCCTGGAACGCTCCGCCCTACCGTCCAGTCAGGTCCCCGGGCTGTCTAATCCGAGCGTCCTCGTGGCGAACTACGCGGAGGAACGCGATGAGTGACGAAGCCGGCGAAGTATCCGACCGACGTTCGGACGCACACCCATCGGACGCACATCCGCTTATCCTCTTCGACGGCGTTTGCAATCTTTGCAACGCCACCATTCAGTCGATCATCGAGAGGGACGGTGCGGGACGTTTCCGCTTCGCTCCGCTCCAATCCCGGTCCGCTGACACCGAGCACGAGTCCGTGACGGGATCAGATCAGGGGGACTTTCCCGACAGCATTCTGCTCGCGGATTCCGTCGGCGTGCACACGCGTTCGTCGGCCGCCATCCGGATCGCACGAGGGCTCGGATTCCCTTATTCGTTGCTGAGGCTGGCGACCGTCGTCCCGCGCCCCCTGCGTGACGCCGTCTACTCGATGATCGCACGACACCGTTACGGGTGGTTTGGCCGGCGCGATACGTGCGTGGTGCCCACCAGCGAGCTGGCGGAGCGGTTCTTGGACCCGGAGGAAGTCCGGCGGCGGATTGGCGCGGCCGAGCCCGCTCTCCGAGAGGCGGATTCGAGCCTGTCCTAGGTCGGCACGGCGTTGGTCCGCTTCGCCGTGGTCTACATGATCGTGTACATGGCGCCGTTTCCTCTGACTCTCCTGAGGTACCTCACCCAAATACCGGCGCTCTCCGAAGTGCCGGGGCTGATGACAACGGTCGGATGGATAATGGACCTCCACCCCGGCTCGGCCATCTTCCGGGGGCCGTCCACTTGGAGTGGGCCGAACTCTTTGATTCTGGCGACGGGACGTTGAAGCCCGCCGACGAACTCAACACGCTCCTGGGGGCGAAGGGGATCACCCCTCAGGCCACGGTCTTCGCCTACTGAGGCGGAGGCGCGCGGGCGGGTCTCGCAACGTTTATTCTGAAAATCCTGGGTTACCGCCGGGCGTCGAACTATGCCGGGTCCTTCAACGAATGGGCCCATCAGCCTGACACCGTAGTGGCTCGCTGAAGGTGCCGGTCCGTAAGCCCGACGCCCGTTTTCCCGGCCGTTTGCCTCAGGGCTGCGTGGTCCCTGCCTCCATCAGGTAATCCCAATGTTCACTGGCCCGGTCCAGAATCGGCGCCAAGTCTTGGGGGAGTAAGTAGCCGTCGTCGATCAGGCGGAGCGCCGCTTGCGACACGAGGCCCACGTACTGCTCGCGACTCCGATAACGCTCGTCGATAGCCGGTCTCGGGTCGCTGGTGCGCTGCCGGTCCGCGATGGTCAAGGCGAACGGGATGTAGGACCCCTGCATGTTGGACAGCACGTTCTCGGGTCCGAACTCGGAGCGGAAAAGATTCCAGCCCGTGTAGGTGGCCAGCGGCACGGCTACGCCGGGCATCTTCAGGCCACCCGTCTCGTTGCCATCGGCATCGACCTGCGGAACCAGAATCGGAAACGCCGACGCGGCCTCCGGGGGCTCTACGCTGACGATGCCCTTCGTGGCGAACTCGGGGCCGTAGTCCACCCGGTAGGCCTTATGGGGATCGGCGGGCTGTCCCACGCCCGGCAACTGCGGGAAGTCGAGTTGTGCGGGGAGCACGAGGTCGCCTGAACTGATCCGCGGGTAGTTGCTCGCGGGCGGCGGGGACTCATCGGTGGCCCAGCGGTTCATGGCCAACAACAGGCTACGCATGAACCAGGAATAGTCGTTGGGGTTGCTGAGCTGTTGTCCACTCCGCTGCACCGCTGGGAAAGCGCCCGGCCCGTGCTGTCCGCCGGCAAAGGAGTAGATGCGGACGTTGCTCATCAGCGGACTGTCTCGCGTGCCATCGACGGAGGTGTGGATCAGCGACGCCGCGCGTCCCCAATACTCGTACGACGAGTTCGTGTAGAAGATCTTCGGCATGAACGCCGGATCCACGCGGTCCAGCAACCCGGCCCGTATGCCAGTCTCGGAATCGGTCTGTGCGACGTCCGTGAAGGGGAAAATGTCGGTCGGATAAAGCTTATTCAGATAAGGATGGCCGTCGCGGGACGCCTGGGCGAAGCGGTGGTTGAAGCTGCCGCGGCCGCCTCCGGCGACGTGCGACATCACGCCGTCGAACGCTTTCCTGTGGTCCTCGGTCTCGTTGAATCCGTAGAACAGGAACGTCCGCAGGAACCGGCCGCTCTGCGAGATCCCGAACGCCAGCGCGCGGTCGATCGCTCCCTCCGGGATGGACAGCTCCTCCGCGGAGCCGTATTTGAGCCGAGCCACCACGTCGCGGATGGCTGCTGGACCTAGCCCGACTACCGGTGGGTCCTGGGCCCTGTAGGCCACGTCGTAGATCTTGTGGGGTTCGAATCCGCCCTCCAGGTAGACGCGGGTCGGGTCGGGCACGACCTGTCCGTTCTCGAGGCGACCGAAGCTCCACTGACTGCGGGGAACGACGCGACGCTGTGCTTCCACCCCGTCCCTGACGGTCATCATGTTGGCCGGGTCTGCCGGGTCGGCGACGGCGTAGGCGAGATGGCTGCGGTCCGCTAACGACCGGTCGAACTCCCGTTCCTGAACGATGATTTCGCTCCGAACCAGCCCCTCGATCGCAGTTCCGCCGTCGGTGGCCACAGGCGTGAACAGCCGTACGAGCCCGTCACGATCCGGCGGCGTGTCGAACTGCCAACCCAACCAGAGCAGCGTGAAGCCGTTGCTCAGGAGGAGGCCGTCGCCCATCTCTGCTTCGGTCTGCGGGTCCAGGCTGCCGTCGCCGCGATTGAAGTAGCGCAGCATGCCCTTGCCACCTCGATTCGACACTTCGTAAAGAAGTGTGCCGTTGCCGCGCTCCACGTCCTTGGGCTTGATCAGAAAGAAGTCGGAATGGAACTCGACCCGGCCGTCGGCATTCCTGGGCGCGAGCGCGATGTCGGTGATGATGCGGTTGGCCGAATTGTCGGGGTCGACCGCGAAGTAGATCGTGCCGATCAGTTTTTCGTACGGCCCGGCCAGTCCGAACCACATGCCGCCGGCCAGGTCCGTCCTGGACCGCACCTCGATCCGCACGATTTCCGCCTGTGCTGTCGATGTGACCAGGCACAACATTGTCAGAAGAGTCGCGATCGTCCGAGTCATGTGTCCTCCTGCGTGGTTGTTCGAATGGTCTTATCCGGTCGTGACCTACTCTGGCACGCGCGCCTTGAGCTCCTCAAGCCAGTTCTGTACGAGGACGAGCTCGGGTTCCGCCGTCTCCTCGCCTTCGGGCCGATAGATCCGCGCCATGACGAAGCTCTGGTCATCGAGGAAGACGTCGTACGGCACCGTGACCGTGCCATCGCTTCCCTCGAAGTCGGGCGGAATCTCGAAGAGGGCTTCAGGACCTTGAGCGCGACCTTGCGTTCGTGCTTGAGGTCGTCGGCCAGGTAGACCGTGGCCATGCCGCCCTCACGCTCGATGACGTAGCGGCCTTCGAGGGCAACGTTCAGACGGGTGATGGGATCGGTCATGGCCTCCTCAGGGATACGCGGACTCGGTGATCATGATACTGTGTGGCAGAGTTCGCGCACAGGACCCAGGACCCTGGTGGCCGGTCCCGGACTCGCGTCCTAGCTTGGAAGCCCTTCTGGAGGTGCTGACCTCACGTATCCGTATCCAAGACCGCTTGAACCGGAGAGGGTGAACATGACACGCGCAACGACGGCTGTCCTCGGGATCTTGGTATGTCCCGGCCTAGGCTCGGCCCAGGACTTCGACAACATCCAGATCGAAACCACCCGGGTCACTGAGTCCATCTACATGCTCCAGGGGAGCGGCGGAAATATTGCCGTCTCTATCGGTGACGACGGCACGTTCATTGTCGACGACCAGTTTGCTCCATTGACGGACAAGATCGTCGCGGCCATAGCCGAACTCACCGACCATCAGGTCGACTTCGTGGTCAACTCCCACTGGCACTACGACCATACGGATGGGAACGAGAACTTCGGGCGGGCCGGCGCACTCATCGTGGCTCAGGACAACAGCCGGCGGCGGATGGAGACAGACCAGATCATCTCGTTGAATGGCCGGGCCCAGCCACCGTACGCCGAAGTGGGACTGCCCAAGATCACGTTCTTGGAGTCGATGAGGTTCTACTACAATGACGACGTGGTCGATGTCATTCACACGGGTCCGGGACACACGGACGGTGACGCGCAGGTGTACTTCCGTGACTCGAACGTCATCCATACCGGTGACATGTTCGTCCGCTACGGACTGCCCTTCATCGATCAGCCCAACGGCGGGTCGATGGATGGGATGATCGACGCGCTGTGGAGCCTCGCCGGATTGATCGACGACGACACGATCATCATCCCCGGACATGGTCAGCTCTCCACGCGCACGGATCTACTCGAGTTCAGGTCGATGCTCACGACGATCCGTGGTCGCCTTCGGGAGCAGATCGCTCAGGGACGCACAGTCGACCAGGTCGTCGCTTCCAACCCGGCCCGGGGGTACGCCGAACCCAGTGCCGGGACGGAGCGCTGGTTGAGGGCCGCCTACGAGGAGTACCGCTGACGGTTCGACTAAGCATCACGGTATCACTGCATCACTCACGACATCACTGACGTCTCACACGCGGGAGATTCGATGGAACTGCAAGACACGGTCGCGCTGGTGACCGGCGGCGCCGAGGGGATCGGCCGGGCCATCGCCGAGGCGCTGGCCCGGGAGGGAAGCAAGGTCACCATTACGGGCCGTCGTGAAGAGGCTGTTCGCAACACTGCCGAGGAGTTCAGACTGGACTGGATCGTGGGCGACGTCGGCAGCGAGGACGACGCAGTTCGCACGGTGGCATCGGTGATCGAAAAGCACGGCCGGCTCGATATTTTGGTCAACAACGCCGGCTACGGTCTGTTCAAGTCCCTGGTGGACATGACTCTCGAGGAATTGGAGGGCGTGTTCCGCACAAACGTGTTCGGTGCGTTCCTCATGTCGCGGGAAGCGGCTCGCCAGTTCATCAAACAAGGGAGAGGCGAGTTGATCAATATTTCCTCTACGTCGGGCCTCAAGGGCAGCAGTGGGCGCACGGCGTATGGTTCCTCGAAGTTCGCGCTGCGGGGCATGACGGAATGTTGGCGTGACGAACTCCGGCGTCATGACGTGCGGGTCATGCTGGTGAACCCGAGTGAGGTGATGACCAACTTCTCCAAGAAGGCCGGTGCCGAGCGAGAGGCCTCGGACAAGAAACTGCGTCCGAGTGAGATCGCCGACGCGATCGTGGGAGCGCTCAAGGTGGATAGCCGAGGGTTTATTCCGGAATTCTCGGTGTTCGCGACGAACCCTTTCTAGTGGGCCGCGCTGGGCGCGTCCCGTCGCCTCTTATTTGCTCCTGATCGACTCCAATGGATCCACCAGCTGGCACGCCGTGCTGGGATGTAGCAGGCGATCAGCGTAGTCAGCACGAGTCCGGCCGACACGGTCGCGAATGTCCAGCCGTCGACGGCGCTGACACCGAAGAGCATCGAGCGCATGAAACCCGTCAGGACGAGGGCGGCGACGAGCCCCGTCAGGACTCCGGCTGAGGCCAGAGCCAATCCGTGCCGCAGCACTAGTTTCATGATCCTCCCCGTCGGAGCGCCGAAGGCCATGCGTAGGCCGAGCTCGCGGGCGCCCTGGTTCACACGGTACGAGACCAATCCGTAGATGCCGACGGTGGCGAGAATGGGTGCCACTACGCTGAGGACTTGTAGCAGTCCCATCGAGAAGCGACGCTCGGCAAGGGAATCGGCGAGTCGTGACTTCATGGTCGAAACGTCGACGACCGCCAGACGGTCATCCAGCTCCTGAACCGTGCGTGCCACGGGTGCCGCGAGCGCGGTGGGGTCACCCGCCGTCGTGATGGTTACGTACATGCCACGCGAGCCCGCCTGGCCGTGAGGCTGGTAGACGGTGACACGCGAAACACGGTCCAAAGCATCGTACTTGATCGTTTCGATGATGCCGACGATGGTCTTCGGTCCCGTGAAAGTCGTGAGTTGCATGCCGATCGGATCTCGCTCGGGGAAGTAGGTATCTGCGAAATGCTGATCAATGATCGCTACGGGTGTCTCATCCAGGCGGTCTCGATCGTCGAACTCGCGGCCACCAACCAATGGGATCACGACCACCGTGGCGAACCCCGGCGCCTTACGTAACATCCGCAGGCTGTAGCGCACATCTGTCATCAAAGAACGCATCGATCCGTCTCCCCTCCCACCATCCCGGCCGTGGTTGCTGGTTTCAAGTCGTCGTACTTGGAGTGCATCATGCAACAAGCCCTTGGCGAGCCCCGCGGCCGCCCGCCAACGCGGCTGCATCCGCTTTCCGGCTATGCTGTACCACAGTTCCCCGTCCCATTCCGCGAGCCACCGTCCGCGAATGTGCTTAGGTACGAGCACGGCGATCACGCGCATCCACCGATCGAGCAGGTGGTAGGCGAGTGGGGCTCGGTCGAGCGTGGGATCACGCTTCACCGAAGACCTCCAGGTGCTGACGATACCGTTCCCTGGCGTTGGCCCGGGCCTTTCTGCCCTCTTCGGTGAGCTGATAATTGCGGCGCTTCGGTCGCCTGTTACCGAACGCTTCCTCGGGGGTCTCCCATGTGGACTCGACCAGGCCCGCTTGCTCGAACCGGCGCAGCAGCGGATAGACCGTGCCGCTGGGGAGCCCGATGTGCTCGATGATATCCAAGCCGAAGACTTTGCCGCTGGCCAATGACTCGAGGACGCAGGCGGCGGGATACGTGATACGCTTCATATTAGGCAGCTCTATCGAGTCATAGTGTTATTCTATATAGTCATCCGCGAGAGTCAACCCCGGCCCCTCCTTGCTAGGTCGGGACTCCCACGGTACCGTCCCCATCCGCCCCCACACCGGTGGCGATACGACCTGTTGCACACCCTTGTGGAGGAATGGCCGATGAGGCGCGTCAATTCGGGTGGCTTCACCCTCGGGATCGTCGTCGTAGCTGCGTTCACGGCGACTGGTGCGGAGCTTCTTGCCCAATCGGTGACCTCTAATCCGTTCCGGCCTGTCTACGGGTGGGGAGAGCTACCCGATGGGCGCGAGTGGGGCTCCACGAGTTCTGTGGAGATCGCCGCCGACGGCAACATCTGGGTGGCCGAGCGCTGCGGTGCCAACACGTGCGTGGGTTCGGACGTCGACCCGGTCCTCCTTTTCGACAAAGAGGGCAACCTCCTCCGGAGCTTCGGCGCCGGATTGATCGCGTGGCCTCACGGCATCGACGTGGATCACGAGGGCAACGTCTGGATCGCAGACGCGTGGGCCAACGGAGCCACCAACACCGGCCACTCGGTCCTCAAGTTTTCGCCGGAGGGTGAGCTCCTGATGACGCTCGGCACGCCGGGAGTCCGGGGTGATCCACCCAACAACCTCAACCAACCCTCTGACGTTCTCGTTGCCCCCAATGGGCAGATCTACGTCGTGGACTCCCACGCCCGGACGGTGGCGCGCGTTGTCCGGTACGATGCCGACGGGAACTACATGGAGACGTGGGGGGAGCTCGGCTACGGCCCGAAGCAGTTCCGCGACCCGCACGCACTCGCCATGGATTCCCAGGGTCGACTCTTCGTGGGCGACCGCTACAACAACCGCATTCAGATCTTCTCCCAGGAGGGCGAGTTCCTTGCGATCTGGACGCAGTTCGGTCGCCCCAGCGGCATCTACATCGACGAGAACGATATCATCTACGTTGCCGATTCGGAGTCCAGCCCGGCCCCCAACGAGTTCACGGGGCAGCGCAACGCGGGTTGGGAGAAGGGCATCCGGATCGGGGACGCCCGCACTGGTTGGGTGAGCCACTTCCTGCCGGACGATAGAGCCAACGTCAACGGCTTCAGCGGACCCGAGGGTGTCGCCGTGGACAGCGACGGCAACGTCTATGGAGCGGAGGTCTCACAGCGCCGCATGACCAAGTGGGTGCGGTTCCGGCCTTAGTCCAGCCACAAAAAGCGTCGTGGGAAGAGTAGCACATCCTAGCGCGTCTTCTTGTGTACATACTATGTATAACATAGGTTGTCATACCCAGGTTTTGTGATACCCAGGGTTAGACAGACACAGGGAGGACGCATGACGCTCGAGAGAGAGTGGATGCGTGGGGCCGCACCGTTGGCGGTGCTCACGCTGTTGGACCGCAAGGAGATGTACGGTTACGAGCTCGTCGCGGCGCTGGAGCGAGACTCCGGCGGGTTGCTCGCGATGGGCCAGTCCACGGTTTACCCACTCCTGTACAACCTCGAGGCTCGCGGCCACGTCACAGCCTCCAAACGGAAAGCACCCACCGGTAGGCAGCGCAAATACTACCGGATCACGCCGTCGGGCCGTGCTCGACTCGAACGTCAACGCTCGCAGTGGGAAACGCTGGTGAGGGCGTTCGGCCACCTGGGTGTGACGCCCGGCATCGAGGAGGCGGCACCGTGAGCGACGAGGGATCGCCCGTTCTCCTCTCCTCCGAGATCGAGGCCCTGATCCAAGAGGTGCTAGAAGCGTCCGGGCTGTATTTCGCCGAAGGTCGTGAGGAGGTCGCTAGCGAGTTGCGGGCGCATTTCGAGGACGGCCTCGCGTCGGGGGCGTCTCAGAACGAGCTCATCGACCGTTTCGGGGATCCCCTCATTGCCGGGCGCCGAATCGCCAGGACACGCCCGAGGGCGACCAGAGGAAACGAAGGACCCGAGGGGAGGTGGTGGATGTCGCCGAGAGAGTGGTGGAGCGAAGTGAGACGCGCCGCGCGAAGATTGCGACGCGCTCCGGGTTTCGCGGCCGTCGTGGTACTGACGCTCGCACTCGGCGTGGGGGCCAACACGGCCATCTTTACCGTGCTCGACGCAGTGCTTCTCGAGGACCTCCCGTATCCGGACCCGGAGCGCTTGGTACGCGTGTACGAGTCGGACGAGGATGACCCGACGAGTCCCGAGTTTCTCCGGGCCCCCCTTGTTGTGGAGTACATGAGCTGGGAGGAGGGCTTCGGGGCGATCTATACGTATCGGGAGATCGGTGCCGATCTCAAAGATGGAGATCAGGCCCAGCGCGTCACCGTCATGCGTACCGGGGCGATCTCGTGACGCTGCGTGAGGGGATCCGCAGCGAGCTCGGGAGGTTGGACCCGCAGCTAGTGCTCTATCGGCCGCAGTCGTTCGAGAACGTGCTCGCCAGGGTGCGGGCCCAGGATCGCTTCGCGACAATCCTAATGAGTGCGCTCGCCGCCTTGGCGCTCGTGCTCTCTTTGGTGGGAACGTACGGCGTCCTCGCCGGCAGCGTGGCCGGACCCACACGCGAGATCGGTATCCGCATGGCGCTCGGCGCCGACAGCCAGAGCGTCCGACGGATGGTGCTTCGCTACGCGGCCGCGCTCATGATGCCCGGGATCTTGCTGGGGCTCATCAGAGCGTGGGTCGGCAGCCGGTGGCTCGAAGCCCTCCTATTCGGCACCGCGGCCGCTGATCCCGTGGCCCACGGCGTCGCCGTGTTGATTTTCCTCGGTGTCGGATTCCTCTCCGGCTGGGTGCCCGCTCAGAGAGCTACTCGCGTCGATACCGTCCAGACGTTGACGGCTGAGTAGGAGCGAAGGAAGACACGAGTCGACACCGTCCAGACGCTGACGGCCGAGTACGGTGGAGAGGGTCGCCTTGCCGGGACAGCAGGAGCGTGATACGCCTTAAGGTTCTCTTCACCTTCGATGTGAGGTTCTCATGCGCCGAGCCCGGAATAGGTCGCACATAGCAGTCTCGATGTTCGCTGTATTTTACGTGTCTGCTATCTTGATGGTCGGCTGTGGCGGTTCCGACGGCAACGTGACCGTGTTCGAGGGCGCCCGCCTCATCGTCGGGGACGGAAGCGCGGCGATCGAGGACGCGGTGTTCGTCGTCGAAGGCGACCGCTTCACCGCAGCCGGTGCGAGGGCGGACGTAGAGATTCCCGAAGGT